>Ga0209598_10000036_pt1 | contig 91858 bp, 73 predicted proteins | sample M_140807_EF_Meta_FD_187317 | JGI IMG/M metagenome (GOLD analysis project Ga0209598, IMG submission 187317) | Freshwater microbial communities from Lake Montjoie, Canada to study carbon cycling - M_140807_EF_MetaG (SPAdes) (version 2) | ecosystem: Environmental > Aquatic > Freshwater > Lake... | reverse complement strand
TTTAGAATCTCGTTGCGTCCTCGGCCGTTGGTGGCTGAACTCATAAATGTGGGAGGTAGGCTCTCCCAGGATTCCAACATGGCTTTGCCGTAGCGGTCCGCGTTGCGGGTGGCCTGGACCATGGAGTCTTTGTCGGTTTTGGTAAAAACCAAGACCAAGGGCAATCCCCATTCGCCCATTTGATTCGCAAAATCCAAATCTGCCTTTTGGGGACTCAGGCGGCTGTCGATTAATTGAAGAACGCAGACCAAGTTGGGGCGTTCCCGTAGGTAGCGTTTCATCATCAGGTTCCAGGCCTCGATATCTTTTTTGGAGGCCCGGGCATAGCCGTACCCCGGAAGGTCCACCACATACATCGACATTGCTGCGGGCATTTCAAACAAAAAATGATTGATAAGGCGGGTTTTGCCGGGGCTGGCCGAGCTTTTGGCTAGGCCTTGGTGTTGAGCCAAGCGGTTGATGAGGGAGGATTTACCGACGTTGGAACGGCCTATCAGGGCAAATTCGGGGCGATCGGGCGCCGGAAGTTGGTCCATGCGGACTCCGCTGGATAGGTAGGAGGCCTTGACGGGGATTTCTTCCGGTGCTTTTGGATTCATAGGCCCAAAAGTATGCCCGATTGTTGTGAACTATCTTTGCCCTCCCTTCGTTTGAAGGAAAAGCCATGACCTCAAAAACCGAATCGAATTTAGCATCCATCTCCATCAAGCCTTACGGCGAAGGCTCGGATTCCAAAAAGGACCAGGTCGCCCGAATGTTTGATGGCATATCGGGTCGCTATGATTTGTTGAACCGATTGCTTTCGATGGGAATCGATGTTCGATGGCGCCGTGTGGCTCTGCGTATGCTCCGGGAGCGGGGTATCCCCGGTCGGGTTTTGGACGTCGCGACCGGCACGGCCGACTTGGCCTTGGCCCTGGCTGCAGATCTTCCGCAGGCCGAGGTCATCGGCGTCGACATATCGGAGGGCATGTTGGAGGTTGGCCGCCAAAAAGTAGAGCGAAACGGACTACATCCCCGGGTTCGCCTCGATCAAGCCGATGCCGAAAACCTTCCCTTTGAGGATGGTTCTTTTGACGCAGTGACGGTGGCTTTTGGTGTACGGAATTTCGAAAACCTGGACAAGGGTCTGGGTGAACTCCAAAGGGTGCTACGGCCCGGGGGGCATTTGATGGTCCTTGAATTTTCCAGGCCCACATCGCCTTTGGTCAAAGGGCTTATGAATCTATATTCACGATCCTTGATGCCCGCCCTCGGGGGGTGGTTGTCCAAAGACAGGGCTGCCTATGCCTATTTGCCGGCTTCTGTACAGGTTTTCCCCGAAGGCGCTGCCTTCGAAGAGCGCCTAAGTCGTGCGGGCCTTCAGCCGCTACGTCAACGGAGACTTAGCATGGGCATTAGTTCCGTTTATATCGCACGCAAAGGATGAGAACAGCGACGAGGACCTTTTGGCTTGGCTTGGGCTTGGTGGTGACCGGGGGGTGGTTCTGCGCTCCATCGGCCCTCGCTCAAAACAACGCCTATTACGATACCAAAGCCTTTCATTTTGGGTTTCACGTGGGCATCAATCGCAGCAGCCATCACCTCTTGCTCAAAGATTCACTCACCCTTCCCGGCCTGACCAATCTCAATTATGTATCCCCTGTTTTTGGTCCGGGCTTTCAGCTGGGCATTGTATCGGATGCCCGATTGCACGAATACCTGGCGCTTCGGTTTACGCCGACTTTGATGTTCTCGCAGCGCAATTTCCTTTTTGATTTTGCCAACCAAAGCCTACCGGTCAAAAAATCCATCCAAATGGCAAATGTGGACTTGCCTTTGACCCTCAAATTCCGGTCCAAGCGCATGAAGGATTACCGCGTCTATGTTTTGGGAGGGCTCAAAGCCAGCATAGATATGGCCTCCCAAGAAAAAGTCGTGGACGATGTGGATCGGGTCAAGCTGCGTCGCATCGATTATTCGGTGGAAACCGGGGTGGGCCTGGACCTCTACCTGCAATATTTCAAGTTATCCCCCGAAATCAAAGTCGCCAACGGATTGCGCAATGTGATGGTGCCGGAGCAACATGTATACGCCAATTTTATTCAAAGCCTGCGTTCCAGGACTTGGATTGTTTCTTTTACGTTTGAATAATCGTCAGGCCTGCAGAATGCCAGGTTCATCTTTCGCTTTTTAATACTTCCATGTCATCTGATTTTTCCACGAGGCCCACGGCCTTGATAACAGGCGCCAGTGCCGGAATTGGTCAAGCCACCGCGCGTTGGTTTTGGGAAAGGGGTTGGAATCTGGTCCTTTGGGCCCGGCGAATCGACCGGTTGGAGGAATTGAAAAGGCATTTGGAACAAGATCATCGGGCCGCCGGAACCGGAACCGGTGCCTGTATCGCCATAGCGGAGGTGGATGTGCGCGATCGGGCTTCGGTGGAATCAGCGTATGGTTTGTTACCGGAGGCCTGGAAACCAGTTCAACTTTTGCTAAACAACGCCGGTTTGTCCCAAGGCCTGAACGCCGTGCATGAATCGGATCCGGAGGATGTGGATCGGGTTTTGGATACGAATATCAAAGGCCTCCTTAACGTGACCAGGGTGGTCGTTCCGGAAATGAAAAAGGCCGGACGCGGTCAAGTGTTGCATGTCAGCTCCACCGCCGGCAAAGAAACCTATCCCGGGGGCGGGGTTTATTGCGCTTCCAAATTTGGGGTGGAGGCCATCGCCAAGTCCATGCGTCAGGAATTGTTGCCGTTTGGGGTCAAAGTGGGGACGGTTTCCCCTGGCATGGTGGATACGGAATTTTCCTTGGTCCGATTCAAAGGCGATGCAGAGCGCGCGCGCAGTGTTTACGACGGACTAGAGCCTTTGCATGCCGAGGATGTGGCCGAAGTCATCGGGTTTATGGCGACGCGTCCGGACCATGTCCAAATCGCCGATATTTTGGTGATGCCCAAGGCCCAGGCTGGCAGCGGAATGGTTCACCGAACCTAGTGCCAACCGCCGAAGGTTTAGCGAGTCCCATCCCCCTGAGCTTTCAATCAAAAGGAATTGCGCCACATCTGCGATGGCATGGGCTTGACGGTGCGGGTGGTGTATTTGGCGTTCTTTTTGGAATGGTACAATTGGTCGATGTCGCCGGCCACCTCAAAGTAGATTAACTGACCGATCGGCATCCCCGCATAGACCCGAACCGCCTGGGTGCAGGAAATTTCCAAAGTCCAGGTATTGCAAAACCCAACATCGCCTTTGCCGGCGGTGGCATGGATGTCAATGCCCAGGCGTCCTACCGAGGATTTGCCTTCCAAGAAAGGAACATGGCGGTGGGTTTCGGTGTATTCTTCGGTGACACCCAGGTACAGGGTCCCCGGCTGCAGGACCAGGCCCTCGGCGGGGATGATGATTTCTTCTACGGGATTGTCCTGACGGGCATCCAGGATCCTGGAGGTGTAGACGGCCAAATAGCGACCCAGATGAACATCGTAGGAATTGGTACCCAGGTGTTGACGGTCAAAAGGCTCAATCAAAATATGGCCTTGGGCAATCTCGGCGAGGATACGTTGGTCGGATAGAATCATGGTATTTTGCAGCGATGGACGCCAAAGATAATCGGAGCGCTGCCAACCCAGGCGAAACAACGGAGGCATGGATTGCGAGGGCTCAAAACGGTTCCTGGGGCCTGGCATTGGTTCCTGAAGAAAAGGCTTGGTCTTGGGCCGAATCGAATCCGTCCATCGCTGATACTTGGCCTGGAAGGCCGGAGGGCGGAATAGGACAGGCCATGCCCGCCCAGCGTCAATGGCTGTCTTCAAGAACGGCCCTGTTTCTCTTGGTGGGGGATGATCTCAGGCGTTTGGCTCGGACCACAGAGGGCCAACCGGTTCTTGGGGGGGAGGGGCGTTCCTTGGCTGTTTCGCTATCGCATACGCCGGGTATGGGGGCTGCGGCTACCCAAGGAAAGACCGGTCTGCAGAGGGTGGGCGTGGATATCGAATGCTGCAGCGACCGGCAAGCAAGGGTGCTAGCTCGCATTAGTCAAGAGGATGAAGTGCGGCTTGTTATGGAGGCGGCCGGGCTCGAAATGGGCGCGGGACTCCTGTGGGTCATCAAGGAGGCTTGTTACAAAGGTGGTTTAATAGAAGGTTCTTTATTTGGAAAAAATCAGATAATTACCACTTTGAATAAAATCGCCCCGACCTCAAGTGTACCGACTGATTTGGTTGGTATTCCGCAGGGCCAGCAGGTTGGGTTTACCCTCAACGAGTGCAGGCCTGCTTGGTCTGGTGAGGTCAGGCAGGGGCTCATGCCCGAGGAGTGGATGGCCTTTGAGGCTGGGTGGATCGACCATGGGGGCCGAGCTTGGTTGTGGTGCGTGGCCTATCCTCGGTGACTTAATGCGTGATGACCATGCCTAATTTTTTGGCGAGCATGGTTTCGGTTTCCTTGAGTTCGCGAATTTGATGAAGAAGGGCTTCGGGTTCCGGGCTTTCTTTGAGCTCTTGGATTTTGGTGCGGTGCAGTTGCAGGACTTTTTTGTGGAGGAGCCGATGGAAAGCTTCTTCGAATTCGCGACTTAGGTTCTCAGAGGGATCCCGAACAGGGATATCGTGCATGCGGTCCCAATTGGGGCTAACCCGGTGATCCTTGTCCAGCCAAGAAGACGTCAGGCTGGCAATGGATGGGTCGGGATGCTGAACCAATTCCTTGATGTCGGGTAGGCGGCGGTCTGTCTGCCAACGATGGACGCATTCCTCCAAAAGTTGACCGCAGGCGGGATGATCCCATTGAAGTTCGTGCAGGGTATCGGCCAAAAACTCCACCATGGGCCGGCCGTCCAGCCCCTCCATGGTTCCTGATTGAACGAGGATCCGTAGGATTTCGCTTTCCTGCGGGATATCGTTGAGGCCCTGGGTGGGGGCTTGGTGGGCCGCTTCGGGCAACGAAGGCCGGTCGGCGGGGATTTCGGCGGGGCTGTGGCCGTCGCGCTGAGCGCTTCGTTGTTCGAGGCTTTGTTTGGCCCGCTGATGGGTATGCCTGGTGACGGCTTCCTGAACGGCCTGGGCCGGCAGCCCGGCATCTTGGGCAAGGCGTTGAACGTAAGTCGCCTGGAGCAGGGGATCACGCACACAGGCAATGCTGGCGGCAACCACTTGCAGGGCCTGGCTACGGAGGATGGGGTCTTGACCTGCTTCTTTCAACAAAAGATTTTGCTGAAAATCCATAAAGTCTTGGGAATTAGACTTTAGCCATTCCGTTAATTCGCTGCCCTGCATGCGTTGTGCCAGGCTGTCCGGGTCTTCGTTGGGCGGCAAAGCCACCACCCGCAGGTTCAACTCGTTCTCTAACAACAAATCGATACCGCGCAGGGCGGCTTTGATTCCGGCGCTATCGCCATCGTAAATCAGGGTGACCTCGGACACAAAACGCTTGAGCAGGCGGGCCTGTTCCTGTGTCAGGGCGGTGCCGCTGCTAGCAACTGTGTTGGGTACCCCGGCCTGGTAGAGGGAGATGACATCCATGTACCCTTCGACCAGGTAGGCATGGTTGTTTTGGGTCATCGCTTTGCGGGCCTGGTGGAGTCCAAACAGGGTTTCGCTTTTGCGATACAGGGGGGTTTCGGGGGAATTGATGTACTTGGCCTCTTTGCGATCGGTTTTGAGGGTCCGTCCGCCAAATCCCAAGACTTTGCCGTTGAGGTGGTAAATCGGGAACAAAACGCGGCCGCGGAAACGGTCGTAGAGGCCCCTGCTTTCGTGGGTGGAGCAAAGCCCGGCCAATTCCAGCTCCTCGGTGGTGAACCCGCTATCGGAGGCCATGCGGGCCAAGGCATCGGATTCTTCGAGGCTGTAGCCCAGGCCGTAATGACGAATACTTTCGTCGGTTAACCCCCTTTCTCGAAAGTAAGAGAGGCCCACCGCCACCCCTCGGGGGTGGTCCCAAAGCATCTTCTGGTAATACTGATGCGCAAAGGTCATGAGGTCCCATAGGCGGTCCCGCTGGGATTTTTCGGCTTGAAAGCGAGGGTCATCCCCGGCCCGATGGTCTTCTTCGACTTCGATCTGGTAGCGCATGGCCAATTGGCGCAAAGCGTCGGGGTAGGTGAGTTGATCGTGGGCCATGAGGAAACCCACGGCGTTGCCGGCCACCCCGCACCCAAAACATTTGTAGATACCCTTGGAGGGGGTCACCGTAAAGGAGGGGGATTTTTCGTTGTGAAAAGGACAAAGCCCTAGGTAGTTACCTCCTCTTTTTTTGAGTGTTACATAATCCCCGACCACTTCTTCGATGCGGGCCGTATCCAGAATACGGTCGATGGTTTGACGGGAAATCACGGGGCGAGGCGGTTGTTTCAAGACAAAAATACACGGCCGTTCGGGGAGCCCTCGTCCTGTTGTTTATTTGGGTATGCAAAACGGGCCATTATTTTCTCCACAATCCGACGAAGGCCATTCCAACGATGGGGCATCCTGGGATTTTTCGACCAAAGCAGTCCATGCCGGGGTTTTTCCGGATCCAACCACCGGGGCGATTATGACCCCCATTTTTCAGACTTCGACCTACGTTCAGGAATCCCCGGGCCAACACAAAGGCTATGCCTACGCTCGTGGTAAAAACCCAACCCGTAGCCAATTGGAGATGGCCTTGGCTGCGCTGGAGAATGCATCCTTTGGATTGTGTTTTTCCAGTGGAATGGGGGCGATTGACGCGGTCCTCAAAAGACTAAGACCTGGCGACGAAGTCGTGTGCGGGGATGATTTGTACGGAGGATCGTATCGCTTGTTTACCCGACAATACGAGCCCATGGGGATTCGTTTCCATTGGGTGGATCAAACCGATCTTTCGTCAGTGCGCGCTGCGATCAACGCCAAGACCCGGTTAATTTGGGCAGAAACGCCGACCAACCCCTTGATGAAGGTGGCGGATATTCGCGCGCTGGCTGCCTTGGCGGATGAAAAAGGGGTGCTTTTGGCGGTGGATAACACCTTTGCATCGCCCTACCTCCAGAATCCACTGGATTTGGGTGCGCATTTGGTCATGCATTCGGCGACGAAGTACTTGGGCGGACACAGCGATTTGGTGATGGGATTTTTGGCGACCAACCGAAAGGAATTACACGAAGAATTGGCCTTCATCCTGAACAGTTCCGGTGCCAATCCGGGCCCCATGGATTGTTATTTGGCCCTCCGAGGAATCAAAACATTGCACCTGCGGATGAAGGCTCATTGCGAAAATGGTCAGGCCGTGGCTCACTTTTTGGTGGCGCATCCCAAAGTGGGCAAGGTTTATTGGCCCGGACTCCCGGACCACCCCGGCCATGCCGTTGCGGCCGCCCAGATGAGGGGTTTTGGGGGCATGATTTCCTTTGATTTGGCATCGGGCCGAATCGAAGACGCCATGAAGGTGGCCTCTTCCACGCGATTGTTTGCGTTGGCAGAATCGTTGGGTGGGGTGGAGTCCTTGATCGGGCATCCTGCCAGCATGACCCACGCCAGCATTCCCCGAGAACAACGCCTGGCCTCGGGTGTGACGGATACCTTGCTGCGCCTCAGTGTTGGGGTGGAGGGTGTGCGTGATTTGTTACACGACTTGGAGTCGGCCTTGGCCGGCGTCTAAAGGTCCTCGCCATGCCTTTGCGGCGACGCGTGGATTCCAAAGCTTCCCAGGACGCAGCTTTGTTGCGTGCGGCTCGTTATTACAACGCGCCTTGGTTTGTTGCCAAAGATCCGGTCTCCATACCCAGGCGATATGCCGGGGGTGATCCTGTGGATATCGAAATAGCGGGGTTGTTGGCGGCTCATTTGGCCTGGGGGCGGAGAGAAACGATCCTGGCCAAGGCCGGGGACTGGTTGCATCGAATGGAGAATCGTCCAGCCGATTTTCTAAGAAACCCGTCACCTCGAACAGCCGCTGCGATGAAGGGCTTTGTTCACCGGACCCTCTGCGATACCGATGCCCTGTGGATGATGGGGGTTTGGTCTGATTACATCCGGCAATTTGGGAGCCTGCAGGGTATGTTTGAGGGACCGACCGTGGGCGACGGTTTGGCGCGCTACGCTTCGTTGATGAAGGAGGGTTTGCCACTCAAGGATCGTCTCCGCAAACATTTTGCATCGCCCCTGCAGGGATCGGCCTGCAAGCGCATGGTGATGTTCTTGCGCTGGATGGTTCGCAAGGATGAGGCCGGCGTGGACCTTGGAATTTGGTCTTTGTGGGGCCCGGATCAATTGTTGTTACCGCTGGATGTCCATGCGGATCGAACCGCGAGGTCCCTGGGTTTGTTGCCGCCGGGTCAAGGCGTTGGTTGGAAGGAGGTGGTCATGTTAGGAGAAGCCGCTCGCAGGATTCATCCGAAGGATCCTGCCCTCTTGGATTTTGCGTTGTTTGGTTTGGGCGAAGAAGCCAACCGCACCGGTTTAACACCGGTAGAGGTTTTGGATCGTTTTAGGAGAGCGCCGGTGGATCCGGAAAAGGGTCCGTTTGAGGGATAACCCAGTCCACATCACCGCGCAGCCACAAATTCTGGGCCAGATTCTGGGGGGTTTTGACCCATCGCATGGCTTTTTTTCGGTCCTTCTCGCCGGATTCCAGCATATAATCATCCACCATTTGTTCCAAATCCGGGGGATTTTGGGGGTTGATGACCCCATAAAGCCTGCTTTCGGGCAATCGATAGACCCTGCACTGGTCGTAAACCTCCAATTCGTCCCCCAACAAAACCACTTCGGCCAAATTCTCTTCCAAAATGGCTTTGGTCAACTTTACAACCTCGGCATCGGTACCGTTCACAAAGCATAGGATGGGTTCATCCAAATCTTTTGCCCAAGCGCGTATTTTGTCGAGCTTATCCATGATGGTACAACGGAATGAAAGATAACCTGTTTGTTTGGGCCAAATTAATGGCTTAAATCCTTCGTTGAGACCATGTTACCAAAATTTCAACCCAACGCCCAGCCTTGAATCGAAACCTCCCTGCTTTTTTTAAACGAGAGGACACCATCGTGGCTCCTTTGCATCCGGCGGGGCAAGGGGCCGTCACCTTGTTGCGTGTTTCGGGTCCAGCCACCCTGTTCCTCCTCAACGAACTAACCCAAAAGCATCAAGAGAAGGACCCAACGGCCCCGCCTCCCCGCCTGGCTCAGCTCAAGCCCCTTTGGGATGGGGAACTGTTGTTGGATCGGGCCTTGGTAACCTGGTTTCCAGGTCCGGGATCTTATACGGGGGAAGATTCGGCCGAGTTCGGCTTGCATGCTTCGCCTTATGTTGTGAATCGTTTTTTGGCCTTGTGCACGGCCTTGCCCGGCGTTCGCATGGCCGAACCGGGTGAATTTACCTGGAGGGCTTTTGCCAACGGCCAAATGGACCTTAGCAGAGCGGAAGCCGTGGCGGATCTGATTGCCGCCGAAAATCCCATGGCACATCGCCTGGCCATGAATCAATTGGAGGGAGGTTTTGCCCGCAAAATTGCTTTGTTACGCGAACGCATGACTGAATTTGCGGCCTTGTTGGAGTTGGAATTGGATTTTTCGCAAGAAGATGTTGAGTTTGCCGATCGGAGTGCCTTGCAAAAATTAATTCTATCCGTGCTCGAACAGGTTCAATCCCTGCGGGATTCCTTTGCTGCGGGAGAGGTTATACGCAAAGGGGTTCCCACCGTTTTGGCCGGTAGGCCCAACGCCGGAAAATCGTCCTTGCTCAATGCATTGTTACAGGAGGACCGGGCCCTGGTGTCGGATCAGCCGGGAACGACCCGGGATACCATCGAAGAACCTTGCATTCTGGATGGTATCACTTTTCGTTTGATGGATACGGCTGGATTGCGTGAATCGATCGATGCTGTGGAACAAATGGGCGTTGAAAGAACGAGGCTCAAATTGGCGGATGCCGGATTGGTCCTCATGGTCGCGGGTTTGGACGAGGCGCCTGACGAGGCCTGGATCGATCTTTTGAATCTGGCGGGTAAACAAAGCAAGGTGATCGTTGTGTTGAACAAAATGGATCTTGCGACTGAAGCATCCAACAGAGAGGCTTGGCAGCAACGCTTTCCGGACCTTGTGATAATTTCGACCCGAACCGGTGAAGGCTTGGATTTGCTACGAGACCGTATGCGGACTACCGTGTCCTTGGGCCGGTTGGCAGGGGATTTTGTGGCGGTGAATGCTCGTCAAAGGGCTGCCCTCGAAGAATCGGCCCAGACCCTGGAGCGAATTCAACACGGTTTGGGCCATGAACTGGGCACGGAGCTTCTTGCCGAAGAAATGCGTGCGGTTCTGCGTAACCTCGCCGAGCTCACCGGTGAAATCGCCACCGATGATTTATTGGGCGCGATCTTTTCCAAATTCTGTATCGGCAAATAAATCACCGGCCAACAACAGATGCATTCAATTGGGTAAGACCCGGAATTCATGAACCCCGTACGACCCATAACATGGAAAGGTTGGGCCTTGGTGACCTTGGTACGTACCCTGTACCGTTTGTTGAATTTATTGGGTTACCGCCATGGTCCGTATCCTGAACCGAATCAACACGAAGACCCGGGTTCCATGCGCGACCGCTGGCACGAAACAAGGTCCGGAATTTATCTGGGTTCCAAATATTACCACCGTCCTTTGGTTTTGGATGAGAAGGGCAGTGGAATCCGTGAGGCCTTGCACACCCCCCATGGCCCAGATCCTCTGCCCCTTGGATTTCAAACGGAGCACAGGATGACCCTGCATGCTGGCGGGGATTTAATTCCTTACCAAGCCATTCATCCGTTGGTTTGCAAACACTTGTGGGATGAAATTGGGGGAGATTTTTTTGGGGCTGATTTGGTGGTGGCCAACCTCGAAAGTCCCGCGTATTTCCAACGACCCTATTCGCCGGCGCCCGAAGTCATGCTGAGCGATATGCTTTTTAACATCGACCGCGCAACCTGGGACCTGTTCAACGGATCCGGGCGTTGGCGGGGCTTGGATTTGGTCTCGGTGGCCAATAACCACAGCCTGGACCAAGGGATGGATGGTTTGGAGGCAACCCTTGACTTTCTTCGAAGCCAGCAGGTGGCGTATGCAGGGGCATCGCGCAGTGGTTCGGATGAGGAGTCGGCTCCCGTATTGGATCGAAATGGAATCCGACTTGGTTTTGTGGGGGCGACGTTCTCTTTGAACAAGGGGGTGATACCCCCGGGGTTCGAAGCGTATTGTCAAGTGGTTCGTATGAACGAACCAAATGCTGACTGGACGTCCCTGGTTCGACAAGTCCATGGTACCCGTCAACGAGGTGCGGATTTGGTGGTGGCTTTGCTGCACGGTGGTGGGGCCTACCAAGCCTTTCCGGGTTCTGTTTTTCGCAACAATGTTCATCGCTTTTGCGACGAATCGGGGGTGGACTTGGTCATTGCAGGCCATCCGCATCACCCGCAACCCGTGGAGAAATACCATTCCAAGGTGAGCGGTCGAAACCACTGGATTGTCTATTCACTGGGGGATTTTGTGGCCTACGATATTTTCAAATGGAGTCACATAACCGCTTGGCTACGCGTTGAAATTCTCAAAGGTTCCTATCCCGACCAGGCTTCGCCCAACGGGCAATCGGAGGCCACCTGCATACACCGTTTGGAATTGACGCCTGTTTATGTCGAAGCAATCATGCGGGAACAACGCGTGGAGTCCCTTCGGTTCAAAAGAATACACGACAAGAATGGCGTTAAGTCCATTGATTCGTTGGACGAGGCCTCGCAGGTAGAATTTAAAGAAGTTCGGGAATTTTGGGACCGCTGGGTTCAGCCTTCCTTGACGGAATGGTCCTCGAATTCCTTTAGGGACTGACCAGATTGAGGCTGATATTGAAGTACAGCGGATTGCTCAAATTGTTTTCCATCACGTAAGGAGCATCGCTGAGTAAACCAAAGGCCCTGTAGATTTCCCGGCCTCCTTCTAAACGATCAACAGCGTACCGGTAATTGATCCGATAACCGGCCTGCAGCGATAGCCAAACAAAGTCCTTGACCGAAAATTCGTAAAGGGCCCTGAGTCGAATTTCACCTCGTCTGATTTCCAAGTCATCATTGCGTAGGGCGAAGGATGAGGTACCGGCATTGTTCCAGAGCCGGTAACTCTGGCCCTCCAATTCAAATCCTCCAAACAACATGTTGCGGGGATTGATGGTGTAACGAACATGGGCACGGGCCGGAAATAGAATTTCGGTCCCCCACTTGTTGGAGGCGTCGGTCCAATTAAACAAGAAAACAGGGATATAGTTGAGTTCACCAACCCGATAGGTTCGGGCAAGACCCAAGCCCCATTGCTTCTTTTCGTTAGGTCGAATACCGTAAACCAGGGCGGCGGAGTATTTGAGATACTTGAGGGGCATCAAGCCCAGCGGGGAAAAATTGCCGTTCAAGTCGGCGGAGCCTTGGAACAAAAGAAACCTTCGGTCGTCCAAGGGTTTGAACAAGGTGGTGTTGATGCCCATGGTTCTCAGGCCGTTCTCGGACAAGGTTTGCAAAAGGGGATGGGGGCTGGCCAAGGGTTCTCCGTTGAGACCCTCCATGGCATAGCGCTGTTCCCAATAATTAGCGCCCATTTGCCATACCAAATTCGTACGCGAAATCACCGGGATATTGAAGCCCAATCGGATTCCTCTGGAATTCAAAACACGGGCACTGTCCTCTCCCCAGTTTTGGCCGCCGATGGATTGAAAGGCGCCGGCACCTAATCCATAGCCGGCTTGAAAGTCGTAGCCAATGCTGATTAATTTGGCGGGGCTGAGACCCTCAATTTTGGGGGAGCAATAACGACGGGCGCTTTGGTCGGCGAAGCCCACCTCGTCGTACATCGAAAAGTCTTCATCGTCGGTGGCTCCCGGTGCTTGGGTGCTATCCGCGGTTTGGGCCTGTAAACCACCCAGGTTCCAGGCTGTAACACAAAAAGACCACAACAGAATTTGGCTGATTTTCATAGGAAGGGCTTGGGACTGGCTAGGATTACTTTTTGACAACCAGGCGTTTCCAAACATCGGTTCTGCCAAAGGCCGACACGCCAATATAACCGCGGATTTCGAGGGTGTTGGGGTCGGTCATTTTGATGGTGCAGCTGTAGGTGCTTCCGTTGAGGGGATCGTAAATCGTGCCCTCCGACCATTCACTTTTCTCTTGATAAACAAAGTCCTTGAGCATTCGGTATCCCTTGAGGGGTGCTTTCTGGAGGGTTGGGTCCGGATTGTTTTTGTCTGTTTTGGGGACCCCGGTTTCTGGATCTTTGGGTTCTTTGAGCCAGACAATTTTGCCGTAATATTTTACGCCTATTTTTTCAATTTTAACGCGGGCCCGTCCATTGCTGGGTTCCCAAACGCCCAAGAGTCGGTCACTTCCCGTTTTCCGTTCGGCATCGTTTTCGGATCGGGCGACCGATGCAAAGAGGCTTGTAAAGCCAACAAAGAAGAGGATAAAAAGTCGTTTCGTTAAGGAACTATTCATGGCTTGTAGAAAATAATAGGGTTATCGAAAGGTAATTTCCAAGGTAAATTGACCGGTCAGTCGAAGGTCTTGATCACGGTCTCCTTTGAGGGAGGCATCCAAGACCATGTAGAATTCTTTTTCACCAAAAAACTCATCAATTTTGGATTGGGTGGCGGGGGTTAGCGACGCTTTGTTGTAGGCGGGTTGAACGGGGGAAGCAGAGGCAATTTCTTGCATGTGCAATTGGGGGTTGTTGCTAGCCATGCTCAATACGAGCGACTGGATGTCCGCGAAATCAGCATTGTTTTCGGCTGAAATTTCCGCTTTCTTCAGGACGACCTTCTGAATCTTCATGCCTTCTTTCCACAAGTCACCCAAAAGTTCTTGGGGGTTAACGCTGACCGTCACTTGGGCAGGGTTGCTGCCCTCCATGAGAGGGGCAGACCACTCAAAACCCAATGTGTCAAGGGTCACGGTGGTCGTCTGAGTCGGTTGATTGCATCCAAACAAAGCGTAGGAGGCGGTTAGGATTAGAAGAAGCCAGGATTTCATCGGGAAAATTTGAAGGGGTGAGTTCATCGAATTAGAAGGGACTAAACTTAAGGCAAAGGGCGGTATTTCAGGTACGTATAGCGGGCGTTCTCGTAGGCGATGATCCATCCGGCTTTGCCATCCAGAAATCCTCCTTTGAATACCAAATCTCGAACCCAACGAAAGGCAGCGCGTAGCAAGGGCCATGAAGGGGATACCGACCCCTTCGCGCGCCGTTCACGTGCGCTGATGGCAGCAAATTTCTCGCTTTGGATTCGTAATTCTCCAGGTGCATCGTAGCTGTAATGGAGAAGGGGACCAGCCAGGTCTTTGACCGGGAGATCTGAATCAATCACAACCCGGTCATGTGGGTTTTGACCGCCCCATGCCCCTCGGTTCTTTGGCCACAATCGAATTTTGTAGTCAGGATTCCAAGCTCCGTATCGAATCCATTGACCACAGTAGTTGTTGAGTCTCCGAACGCGATAGGCAACGGGTTCTTGGTTCCTTTTCATAGCCTCTTGAATGGATGCGATTAAGGTGTCGGATAAAACCTCGTCCGCATCCAAAGAAAGGACATAGGGGTTTTGGGCTTCTTGTAAAACTCGATTTTTTTGTTGAATATGGCCTTCAAAAGGATGGTGCAGGACCCGGGCGCCCCATTTTTGGCAGAGGGCCACCGTTTGATCCTCGCTGCCCGAATCCAAAACCACCACTTCCGAGCAAACTTTTTGCAATGAGCGGATACAGGCCTCAATTTTGGCCTCCTCGTTGAGGGTAATAACGACGCCTGAAATCTTCATTTCTTGATCCAACGCGCTTGCAGGGGTAGGGTCAAGGGGAGGTGGTTTTGTTCCGGGGTATCTTTGGCAAGGGATTGGATGGTGATGGTATAAACACCTGCAGGCCAAGAACTTGCATCGAACAAAATCGAAGCATGGGGATCGAGGCTTTCGTTGGGGTGAAGGCTCAAGTCAAGCATGTTTTGCCCCAAGACATTTCGAATTTGGATTGATTGCGGAACCAAGGGAGCCGATAATTTCACATTCAGCTGGTTTTGGCCTGGATTGGGCCATAATTGCAAGTTGGCTTCCTGGTCTTTTGTTAAATCCTGAAGGTCCACGGTGCGGACTTCGGCCGTGTAAGAGGTATCGATGCAGTCGATTCGACGAATCGCGACGCGGTAGGTCCCGTTGGTAGTCGCGGTATAAGTTCTTGAGTTGGCCCCCGCGATAGGCGCTGGGTTGGTGCTACCACTCAGCCATTGGTAGGAAAGAGCAGCGGTTTGGACGGCGGTTAATTGTTGACGGTTTTGGACCAAACGACGATCCGAGGTATCCATCAGGAGGCTTACCAGAACGGTGGAATCGCATTGATCCGGTCTAGGCAAACGAATTCTGTACTGCCCCCCCTGATTGAACAGGACCCCGGCAACGTTGAGGCTACCACCCCTGCATATCGAATCTCTAACAATCCCCATCATTTGTCGGCCATTCACAAAATTGGACTGAGGACCAGTTAGGTTAAGGCCATAGAAATAAGCGTGGTAGCCACTGCGAATATCTTCCAAGTAGGGAACACTGACATTGTTACCGGCGGCCTGACCCTGGTCCATGGAATAGTAGGTAATCAACCCCGAAGAGGTTGTATCAAGTTGTTGTTTGTATAGACACATGACTTCTGCATCGCTGAGAGCCCGTCCCCATACTGCCGCTTCGTCGGCCATTCCCTCGAGGTAATAGGGGGTATTGGAAAAGGATAAACGACCAATCTCCAACGAAACGGTGGGATTATTGATCGTCCCATTCGCCGACACCGAAGAGAGCAAGGTGCCGTTTCGGAACAAACGTAATTGGGATCCGGTGTAAACCAAAGCAAGGTGTTGCCAGGTATTCAATTGGACGGGACCTTGGGTAATGGTAAAGGCGGTTCCGGCGCTGTTTCGGAACCGGGCTTCAAAAGCGTTGTTGCTGTAATGCAAGAGATAAAAATCGGCATTGACATCGTTTCGCAAACCCATGATTCCATCAAAATTGGGAAAAGACGGACTGGCATTGGCCGGGTTGACCCAACAGGCCATCGAGAATGAACCCAGACCAACCAGGGAATTGCTAAAGCCGGGGGTAGCGGTATAATCATCCGTCCCATCAAAGGATAGGCCATGAAGAGCCTGTGCAGCAGCGCGTTGAAATACAAATGGCCCTGTAAGCATCAAGCCCACAAAAAAGACCAGCCAAAGGAGGTTTTTGTTCATAGGCTTGAAATTAAGCGAGGACCTTGAAAATACAAGGTTGCTAAAACAAGAGGGGCCCTAAGGCCCCTCTTGTCAGCAATTATGGGAGAATTTCCAAAGGCAGGGTTTCATGAAGAACCTTGGTGCCCTTTTCGCTTTCAGGTAACAGCGTTACGTCAACACGATACAATCCCTGTGCAAGGCCTTCGAGGGGAAGTCCCCATTGGAAGGGTCCTGCGGTGGGTTTCTGCTCTGCTAATTGAGCGACCAAACGCCCGCTACCATCCCAGATTTTAACCATCACCGTTCCTGCGTAAGGAAGACGGAGGTCTAAAATTCCGGATCCACGGCTGGGGTTGGGGTAGAGTTGGCATTCAAATTCCGAAGCCTGCTTTAGGTTTGGAATTCTCAGGGTCGTGAGGTCATACACTTCCGCCAGCGGAGATGCAGCTTCGCTCAAGGGTTCGATGACTAAATCCGAAACAGACAGACCGTTGTTGGGTAATCCGCTTAAATCCAGCTCCAGAAGGGGCTCCCCGGCCTTCCGATGGTTTTCTTCCAGACTGTACCAAGAGATACGCAGTTCACGTCCATTTTGATGGTAATCAAAGTTCCCGTTGTCCATACGCGAACGGGCTGCTTCCACCACTACGCCCTCTGGCAGGGTCACCACGACGGACAAGGCACCGAAGGTCATGGTTCGATCAGCAGACCAAACCCAACGATTCGCATGGCCTTCTGAACCGATGGTCTGGATTCCGTTGCTAACGAAATTCAGTTTTGGTTCTTGACGCAAGGCAGTGCTGGGGTTGTAAGAACCGTTGACATCCCCGTAACAAATGGCTAGTAGGTTTCTGGTGATAGTACCCGAACTAAAGGAGACCGGTAAATTTTCCGTGGCCCAGTTACCCACCGAGAAGGAGCCCACCAAACCAGAGAATCGACGGGAGGTCGTTAACGCATCCAGAGAATTTACGGTATTGGAACCGTTCACATCAGCGGCTTTGAGACGGAGGCCTGCCAAAGGCGCGGCGCCGGTGAAGCTTCTGGAGGTACCCAACGCATCGACAGAATTGACACCTCCCCACGGTTTACCAGTCAAACCGGATAGGGTGTAGGTTCCAGGAGCAACAGGGAGCAAGTGAAACGCACCGGTGGCATCGGTTGGGGCGGTCATGACAACAACATTCTGGGGGTCTTTGAGTTGTACCGTGCTGTTCGTCATGGGAGTTTGTGCTGTGTTGTTGTAGCGGAACAAACCCGTTATTTCATTGAGCGTACCGCTGAAAACGGTCACAGCATCCGTTGATGGACAAAGGCTATCAACCAAAGTGGCCACATAAGAGGTGGTAAGGGCAGGGGCAACCCGAAGCGTTGTCCCCGTACCCAGAACAGTCGAAGAGCCCTGTTCCGTCCATTGCACAACTGCTCGATTCCGTACAGAGACGGCACCGCAGAATTGCCGTGGATGGTTGACAGGTGACGGAGCTGTACCGCCGTAACCAACGTTGGTGCCTGTGTAAATCACAATGGCATTGTTCGCAAACGTGTCAACCGCTCCGGATGCCCAGGTTTTGTAGGCTGTACTACCACCTGTTGCCTCCAAGAAAAATCCATACGTTGAGCCTGCAGGAATATTGAAGCCTGCGGGCAGAGGTATCGCCGTATTGGCCAATGCATTGGTAAAGCTGGAATTTCCAACCGTGGTTGCATAGGCCGAATGCAACTGGGTCCAACCACCGGTTGCCGAAATGTTGGGACTGCCGTTGATCGCCGAAGGGATATACCACAAGCTGACAGTACAAGGATTCCCGAGGGTACCGTAGATATTGGTGTAGATTGTGTCAAGGTAAGCGGTTTGAAGTGCGCGAACATTGAACGATACACCACCCGATCCGTTGTTTGCACCTGTTGCAGCGGGCAAAACGGAACTCGAAGCAAATCCAAAAATACTTGCGTTCAAAGTTGCGGTATCCCCCGGTGTGATGGTCGTGTCCTGACCTGCGAAAACACCGATAAATTCCTTGTCCACATCCAGCGTGTCGTTGAAGCGGAAAAAATCAGTCGGGTTGCTCACCGATATTTCAAACGAAGCCAAACGTCCAGGGAAAAGATTGAGGTTGCCGACCAGTAACGTGTCTTTTTGACCAGGAACCAGGATATTGGTAGAGGTAGCTGTAATGGTTGCGTTGGTTGGTCCGCTGACCCTAACCCTTCCTGTATATCCCGTCATAGGCAAGAGACCGGTGTTGGCCACCACCATCCGAACGGGAAGGCTGGTATTGGTGCATTGGCCACTGAACGGGGCAATCAAATCGACCGCCGAGAGATCGAAATCCCTTTTGGTGGTAAATCCGATGGTCGACCAAGTACCGGGACCACTGCTGCAACCGGCCTCGCGAACATAAACCTGGTAAGCGGTATTGGGGAGCAGGCCGCTAAGAACAGCGTTGGACTGCGATAAACTAAGGCTGGTTCCACTACCCTGGGCGAAACCGGCCAGTCCGTATTCGATATCCCATTGAGAGGCGGCCGAGGCCCAAAGTACGCGGGCGCTGTAAGCCTGAATATTGTCCGATCTTAAATTTAGAATACCAAAACAACCGTTCACCGTGAATTCGTAGGCACCTGGATCAGGAGTCAAAGACCTGACTTGACCGCCAAAATCCAAAGGAACCAAGTTCCCGAGGTTTTCTCCGATATTATTCAAAGGCCAGTTGGTTGGCGTAATAGGCAATGACGTAGTCGATGTGAAGAGTGGATTGACATCGGTTGAATTCATATCAAACCGTCCGCCATTGGCTGTTCTCCACGAGTTAAGGCTCGTATGAGCCGTTCCATCATAAACGAGGGCGTTGGACCCCGTTGTTGAACCCATGTGCAAGACGTTGTTGTCGGATATCATCCCGGATGTATTCAAATAATAAATACAATACTTGGTACTGCTTCCTCCTCGGCTTATGGAGACGATGTTGTTCTTGAAGTGATTGTTGGTTCCCGTTCCAAGGAAGTAGGCGCCATAAACAATTCCAGACGTGCTTGCGGTTTGATCGGCAATCACGGTGTTGTGGTACCAATGAGTATTCGAGGAACTCGTATTGTAAATACCGTAAAGCGTACCTGTACCGTTGTTGATGTTGTGTATGAGGTTGTTGAAAATATAGGTTGGCTGGGTCGATGGTGAAGCGGATGTAGAAACAAACAGCCCATAGGCAATCGATGACCCTAAAGGATTGGTAGCAAAACCATTGTGAATCCTGTTGCCGGAAATTTCGCCCCGTAAAAAGTAAAGATTGTAAATTCCGTAAAACGTTGTTAAGGTCCTTCGTGAAGGCCTGCTGATATCATTGTTTTGAAGACGAGCGCCATCCTGATAATTGGTATAGATCCCGTAGAAATAAAAGTCAGCAAAAACATTGTTTCGAACCGTATGGCCTACGCTGTATGAATTGGCATCACCGTAAAGCCTTAGGCCATAATAACCACCCAAGACATAGTTCGAATCAATTAACAAACCCTTACTCAAGGAGGCTGTCGATGCGGAACTTAGAGATCCACTGGTGACAATACCATTTACCGAGGAGGACGTGGAGGTTGTATCGGTCAAAATCGTATTGGACACTAGTCCGCACGAATCAGAATTGGCAAAAATTACCCCGGTGGCGGTACCCTGTGTTTTGATAACAAAATTACGAGCAATTACGTGTTTGGCATTTAAGAATCCCAAGACGGCCAGGCTTCGTTGAGAATTAGAGGCGGTCAAGGTGTCACCCATGCCATCAAGGATTAGCGGATTGTTTGCACTTAATCCTGGGATGGCTGGAACGATTACTTGTTCATTTTGAAGGTTGTTACTTGCGTCTAATTGCACCGTTACTTGGCCGGAAACCCCTCCGCAAGCTAAAATTTCAAATAGGTCGCTAAAGCTACTGAAATGGCTTCCTGGAGCGGTGCCTACCCTATAAGTTCCAGCGGACAAGGGTTGACAAAGGAGAGATGCGGTTGTATCATTTATAGGATTCGCATCATTTAGTCCATTGGGCAGATCAGACCACACTGTTAATCGAAGACTTCCACTTGCCGGAGTGGTTAGAGATTGACTAAAGGTTAAGTTAATGCTATCACCGCTGAGTAAACTCAATTGAAAAGTTTGAATTACTTCGGGCTGAGCTCCAAATTGGTAGTGCATTCGAACGGATGTCAAGGGATTCAGGGAGGCATTCAAAATTCGAACGGTCACAGGGTACAAGGTCGTGGGTTGTACTATGGCTGGTGGGCTTAGGATATTTTTGGTGTAAACGTCGGCTGCGCCTAATTGGATTTCATAGGCGCCCAGATCGGGGTTGGCATCTCTCAGGTTCCCGATGATATCGGTAGTTACAAAGCTTGGCGTACCAGCGTTTCTGGCAGCAGATAGTGCCAGTGGGGTGAGGTTATTAATTCCGTTAAATAGTGGATTCGCCTGGATCGAATTGAGGTCTTTATTGTATGTAGATTGCCAACTTGCAAGCGTATGATTGGTTGTGGAGACTCGGATTAGGGGCGAAGTGCCTTGTCCTTCGAAGTGGAAGAGATTATAATTTGATACCGTTGAGTCAATAAGCCATGAACCGCCGAAATAATACAATCCTGTCGCGGAGAAGGTTCCGCCTGCTCGCACAATTCGAAAGATATTATTTTGCATGAGGAGTTTGCTCATCGAAAGAGCCGTAGCCGAACCGCCGGTGAAATACAGCAATCCGTTGGCAGTTGTCGAAGTACTATTAATCCTTGCCTCAAAGCTATTGTGATGCATTTCAAGATAGTCCAAACCATCAGTAGAACTAGTACTTATATAGACGGCTCTAGGGGTTGCCGAAGAAAAATCACAAGAAACAATATTGTTAATCATTTGATTTGGCATACTAGGCGAACCTGAAATGTTGCTGAAGTAATAGGCATAAAAATTCATGTTGCCGTACAATTCGTTTTCACGGAAAACCACCCCCATGGAACCGACGACATAATAACCGTAATAAGTGGTCCCAACGCCTGTCATTTTGTTGGCTGCCACTTGAAGATTTTTGCAGCGATTCAGGTAAAGGCCGTAATAGTAAAGGTTATTAAATTGATTACCCGTAATTTGATAAGCGGTCGCATAATCCGGACTGGTGGCAGTAACATAAATTCCATAATAGGAATTTGAAATTTCATTTCCGGTAATATTGATCAGATTAGATTCTGAAATATATAGAGTACGGTTAAGTGAGCTTGTGCTTGCAGGATCGCCCTTTAGTATGCAATTATTAACAATAATATTTGTGCAATTGGTCATTTCTACACACGAACTTGCAACGGCGCCTGTTGTAGGCAAAGTTGGATTCGAAATGGTAATACCATAAAAAGTCACATTTGCCGAGCCATTTAAGGTAAAAGCATTGCCATTGCCTGTGTTGGTTAAAACAACATCTGCGGCAACGCCACTTAAGGAGGTGATGATTACGCCATGATTGGAACCGAAGTAAGATCCCAAGGTTAGATTACCTGAGTAGGTTCCGGGCGCGATCGTTAAGGTAACGGGGCCTAAAATTCCACATGAGTTAATAACTGAGATCGCGGCACTTGGGGTAGGGAATGCAGCATTTGGGGCATTACCAACCAAATAAGTTCCTGATAGACCAATGCAATAGGTTGTTGTTAATGTGTCGTTGGCTGGGTTTCCATCGGTTCCGCCATTCGGTGCTGAGGTCCACACTCTGACGGTCAAGGTACCAGAATTTGGGGCGATAAATCCGACCCCGCTAAATGCAAATGCCGCAGAATCTCCAGGTGCAACAGGAGAGCTTGCTGTGAAGGTTGCTGAATTAGCTGGTCCATTACCAATTTGATATCCTAATATGGCCGACGTAATAGGCGTTCCTCCGCTGTTAAGAAAACGGAAGGATATTGGATAAGTTTGAGATGGGGTAAGTTGACGTTGACTTGGGCTGACCATTGATAAAGCGCTGAGGTCCGTGGCAGCAAGAACCGCCTCGTAAGCGCCAATGTCTGGATTGTTATCTCTAAGCGTACCGGCAATGTCGGTGGTCACCCAAGGAATCACGGAACCGGCATTTCTCAGTGGCGAAATTGAGATAGGCAATAAATTAGTTGAAGATGTATAAAGCGGGTTGGAATTAATTGAATTTAGATCTTGGGCCGTTGCTGTCTGCCATGCAGATATGCTTAAATTATTGGTGGCCGTACTGGTCCATTGTTTGAAGATGGTTGCCGTTAGAGAATTGTCAAAATAATAAAGGTTGTTGTTAGAAACCGAATTAGCGACTACATTTTGGCCATAGAAATACATAACCGAGGTTCCTACTCCTGTTCCACTGGTTCGTATCAAGGAAATCGAATTGTTTCGAAAACTAAAATGCGCAAGGGTGTTGGCTGTTGTTGAACCATATATTGTTAGGACCCCCGCCGCGGTGGATGAAGTCAAAGCGGATCTAACCTCAAAACTGTTATGAGCCATTTCGAGGGCGTCCAAGCCATCTGTACTTGAAAGGGCATTGTACAAAGCTCTTGGCGCCGTCGTGCTCGTAAAGGTTGCAGACAAAACATTATTGGACATTCGAACGGGTAGGTTACCGGCTGTGTCCATTTGCAAATTGCTGAAATAATAACCATAGGCGCCAAAAGTGCCTAAGAGCTTATTTCCTGAAATGGTTACTCCTTTGGAGGTAGCGACATATACCGCGTAGCTGCTAGCATTCCCAGTGCGAGTGCTGTTGACGGTATTATCTTTTAATTCAAGGCCTCTCATTCTGGACTGAAAAAGCCCGTAGTAGTATTGTTCGTTGAAGGTGTTTCCTAGAAGGCGGTTATTGGCTGAATAGGATGGCGAAGTCGCGCTACTATAGATTCCGTAGTAACCGTATAGGATGGTGCAGCCTTGTATCGTCAAATTATTGGTTCCCAAGGTCGTAATGGGGCGATTGTAGGAACTGGTGGATAGGGAGTCTGCGATGAGGCGGCAATTGAAAATACCTATATCCGAGCCACCACTGGTATTAACACACGAAATATTTGCACTCAGAGTCGCAGGCAGTGTGATTCGAATTGTTAAATTACGTAGATATACATTACTCCTGCCTGACAAATCAAAGGCATTTCCACTTCCACCGTTCGTCACGAGTACATCTGCAGGATTGGAGGTGGTAGATCCGATGGTTAGACCAAAGGCGGAACCCACGTATGCTGGAATACTATAATTCCCCGTGTAGGTGCCAGGAACTAAATTGAGGGTTACGGCAGAAGAAGCTCCACAAGCTGAGAGGTCCGTAAAGGCCGCTTGGAGGGTAGCGTATTGTCCCCCGTTTCCAACGGTGTAAGTTCCAGATAAACCCAAGCATGCTGTGGCGGTAGCGCTGTCATTTCCGGGGTTCAAATCACTGCCAAGGCCGTTGGTATTGCTAATCCAAGCTTGCATTTGGGCGTTCGTCGAACCGCTTATGCTAAAAGGCGTTGCAAAGGTGTAGAGGAATGTATCCGTTGGTGCCAATGGTGGAACAAACGTATGGGTAACCGAAACAGGGACGCCCTGATTAATTCTGTAGGATAATTGTGCATTTTGTAGGGTATCTGAGCCTGAGTTTTGGATGCGAATAGTGAGGTAATTGTTAGCCTGTGTTAAGCTTTGCGGGGCTGTTATGGCCTGAACACGAGCATCCCGACCTCCGCCGGTATAAAGAGCAATAATTTCCTGGTTTGTTAAGGTTCGGCTCCAAATGCCAATATCATCTATTTTGCCTTTGAAATAGGTCCCAGTTCCGCCGATGCCCCTCCCAACAAACAAAGGTTGCACAACGGCGACAGCAGCGGTGTAGGTGTACGTAGCGGTTCCCGCTAGCTGACCGTTTTTGAAAATTTGCATCGCTTTGGTGGTTCCATCGTAGGTACACACATAGTGATCCCATGCGCCCAGTGTTAGAGGCGCACTGGCCCAAATCCAGGCGGATCCCTGTTGGTTTGTTCCAAATTGAACCTGACTAGAACCCCCAATTAAGGTAACAAAATTATTGGTGGTGGAATTTCCGTGCATAAAGGACAGGCCAACGAGTGAATCCTTCTTCATCCAAATTGAATAGGTGAAACTATTCGACTGAGACATTGTAAAAGTTGGAGTATCAACCAGATAATCGTCAACTCCATCGAAAGCGTATGCTGAATTGGGGGTATTGGTTCGATCGCTCGACAAGGAAATTCCACCGTAAGAGGTCAAGTGATTGTTGCCGGTGGTCGCATCGTTAGGGCTACCGTTAAATGGGTAGTAGGCGGTTAGGCCGTTGGTGGGAACAAAGGATGGGATGCCTGAACTCACATAAACTCGAACGGTCCAGGTATTGTTCGTAATTGAATTGGTAGAACTTGCGCAAGAGCTGAAAGAAAGTGGGTCAGCCGACCCGGCATGCAATTCGAGGGTCAAAGGGCCGGTGACCACTCCGTTGGCGATTGAAACCGTCCTTGCGTAGGAATTGGTGGTTCCAACAGCTGCCCCTGCGGGGCTTGTTAGCTGTGTTTCATCAACACCGCGCGTTGGGCAGCGCAAGTAGGATCGTTGCAGGCTTGGGTTGCCAAAACCGACCATACTTGTAAAGAAATCGTAGGAGACTTGAACGGAATCCACCCGCATTCCCAGCGGAATATTGTTGAATGTCAGAATCCCTGGGCAGGAGGTGGGGGTTGCCGTGGTGTAATTGGCTGGCCCTCCAATAACGCCTTGGCTATAGGTTTGGGTGAAAAATTGTTGACCCTTGGATTCCTGAAAAAACCCAAGAAATCCCAGAATGGCGATAAACAAGAGGCGAATTGGATGGCGTAAACACTTCATAATCGTTTGATTTTAATTTTTGTTGTAATTTACACCATTCGTTCATACTTCAAAATTCTTTTTTTTCCCAATTTATACACATCGTGTTGTCTTCGATAGGTCAGCGGGACCTTCGCCAACATAGGCGAGCCTTGAATTCCAAGGACTTTTCACCTAAAAAGTCCATCATTTCTTTTGTTTGGGCAGTTTTAGTTGGATTTCTTGGTTTTGGCAAGGCCCAAACCACCACCCTGGCCTTCAACCACGGCGGTCTGAACCGCACCGCTCAGGTTTTTGTTCCACCCGGTGCTTTGCCCTCGGATTCCTTGCCATTGGTCCTGATTCTTCATGGATTTACCCAAAATGGCCAAACGATGCTAAATTCTGCCGGATTCAACGCCCTTGCTCAGCAATACCGGGCCGTCCTTGCATACCCCGACGGGGTGAACGCTGGATGGAATACCCAAAGTGGGATACCAGGGGCCTCTACCGCGGATGATGTGGGGTATCTCCTGGCTTTGGCGGACAGTATTCATGCCCGTTGGGGGACCCGATATCAGCGTTTGTTTAGTTGCGGCTTTTCGGCCGGTGGGTTCATGTCCTACCGCCTAGCCTGTGAACGACCGGATCGTTTTGAGGCGGTGGCTTCGGTAGCTGGTACCATGAGTAACACGGCCTATGCCGCTTGCTTGGGCCCACCTTTGCCCCCTACTTTTCATGTTCGCGTATTGCACATTCACGGCACAGCCGACGGAGTGGTGAGTTATGCCGGGGGGAACGGGAATATTTCGGCGGAACAAACGGTGCAGTCTTGGGTTAATCGCTCCCAATGCCCCAACCAAGCGAGCCTTGTGGCTTTACCCAACCTGAACACTGTAGACGGCTCCTACGCTGAAGAATACACCTATGCGCCCTGTGCGCCCTTGGCTCCTCCTGGCCACCCCGGTTCCAACCGTGCAGGGAAGGTCGTTTTTATCAAAATCATCGGAGGTGGGCATACATGGCCTGGCAATACGGCTCCGTTTTTTGGGCTCGGAAATCTGAATAGGGATTTTCAGGCCTCCGCCCGTATGATGGATTTCTTTTTGGGAGGTGGAACGACCGGTATGTCGGATGATGCTGACCAAAACCAGGGATTAGCCGGTCATTGGAAGGATATCTTATCGAAATTGGAACATTCAACCAGCCCAGATGACGGGGTATGGGATGCGCTTGGTCGTAGGGTATCCCTATCAACCTTTCATCATCCAACCCCAATGACGGGCCTTTGGATAACCCGCCACGGAGGGGAAACCCGTCAATGGATGTTTTTGCCATGAGAAAAATTTTGTTTGTTTCGCTGTTTGCTAGCTTCTTAAACCTGGTTCAGGCCCAAAATTCTGTCTTTCACCAGCCGCCCACCTGGTCCAAGGGGGTTGTTTGGTACCAGATCTTCCCGGATCGCTTTTGGAACGGCGACACGCTCAACGATCCACCGTTGAGGGCCCAGCAAGACGCCTGGCCCCACGACACCTTGAATCCCTGGAACCTGCATCCCTGGACTTCGGATTGGTACAAAATGCAACCATGGGAAAAGTCCAACGGGAAAGATTTGTGGTATAACATAACCCGAAGGAGATACGGCGGTGATTTGGCGGGTATTTTGCAACGATTGGATTACCTTCAGGATTTAGGAATTCAAGCCATTTATTTGAATCCTATTTTTTATGCCCCCTCTCATCATCGTTACGATGCCTATGTTCTGCACCATGTGGATCCTTATTTGGGCCCCAATCCTGCGGCGGACCTGGCTCTGATGGCGAACGAAAAACCCGACGACCCGTCCACGTGGCATTGGACCAGCGCCGATACGTTGGCGCTTCATTTGGTCGGTGAGGTGCACCGACGTGGAATGCGAATCATTTGGGACGGGGTTTTTAATCACATGGGTGTGGGGAATCCTTTTTTTGTGGATGTTGTTCAAAAACAGCAGTCTTCGCCTTACGCGGATTGGTTTGAAGTTGAGCAATGGAGGGATGTGGATTCGGGCAAAGCCTTTCGTTACAAGGGCTGGTTTGGGATTCAGGATCTCCCTGAATTCAAAGAGAATCAGAACGGCTTGACTGCAGGTCCGAATCAATACGTACTCGATATAACACAACGCTGGATGCGGCCTAGCTGGTCATCGTCTGTGCATCCCAAGGACTCCATTTCTTTGGGGATTGATGGTTGGAGGTTGGATGTTGCGTTCTGTGTTGCGCATCCATTTTGGAAGCGCTGGTCTTCTCGAGTTCGAGAATGGAATCCGGAGGCTTACCTCACAGCTGAAGTGATTGATGAGGCGCCCAAGCTCAAGCCGTATCTACGAGGGGATGAATTTGATGCCGTGATGAATTATCCCTTTGCATTTATTGCCAGTGAATACCTGATCAACGACCGCAACCGGCCTTCCACCACGGGTTTTCAAAATCAAATGGATGACCTCATCGAGGTTTTTGGCTATAATCGCTTTCTTTCGCAACAAAATCTGTTCGGCAGCCACGATGCCAATCGATTGGCCTCTCATATCGTTAACCGAAACTTTGCTAAATACGCAGAATGGGGCACCTATTTCGCGCTTTCCAAGGCCTCCAATCCGGCCTACAATACCCGAAAGCCAATTGGTTTGGAATCCAAAATACAGGCGCAATGGATGGTGTTTCAGCTCACCTTTCCAGGAGCTCCTATGTTGTATTACGGGGACGAAGTTGGGATGTGGGGCGCCAATGATCCCGATTGTCGGAAGCCGATGCTATGGCCTGAGCTGAAGTTTGAAGATGAGTGGCATCGACCTGACCAAAGCCTGTACCCCCAAGCTCAGGTTGTTCAATTGGATACGACCCTGCTTCAATTAACCAAAGACCTTCTTTCCTTACGAAAAACGCATAAAGTCCTGCGAGATGGTTCCTTGCGCTGGCTTCGGCCCAAGGATAATAAAGATATCTTGGGTTATGAACGGTATAGCCCTGCGGGCGGGCAGATCATGGTCTTTTTGAATCCAACCGATCAAGCCCAATCTTTTAGCGGTCGTCCTTTTTTTGGTAAAGCCTATGCGTGGCCATTTTCCGGTGTTTTCGAAAGCGATACCGGAGATTTTCATCTGCCACCTCGCGGTTATGTGCTTTTTCAACCCCGGTAACCTATGGACAAGACCCCCTCAAATACTCAAATGCCCAGGATCGCTGAACATCGTTTGACTTACCAGGTTGGTGCGGTGGATGACTTTGGAGATCATGCGGTTGCAATGCTCCAGAAGGCCCGACACGTTTGGGCTTCGGCGTATGCTCCCTATTCAGGCTTTCATGTCGCGGCTGTTGTTTTAACAAGGGATGGCTCGATGTTAGCGGGGACCAACCAAGAGAATGCCTCCTATCCTGTAGGAATTTGTGCCGAGAGGGTGGTTTTAAGCGCTCTTTCGTGCCAAGAGGGTGGCGGCGAGGTGGCAGCTATGCTGGTTTTGGCAGGTCGAAAATTGGAGCCTCAGGGGGAATGGATGTCCGGTTCAGGTAAACCCGTTGCGCCCTGTGGAATGTGTCGTCAGGCGCTCATGGAACAGATTAAACGGCAAAAATCTGATTTTCCCTTGTATTTGGCGAGTCTTCAAGGGGAATTTTGGGTTATTGAAGCAGCTTCGGATCTGTTACCCTTGGCTTTTTATGAATTTTAGGTCATCTGTGATCGGGATATCCATGGAACAATGTTACCCATTGGCCTTTGGTTTTGACTAAACGCTCGGTTTAATTTCAAGTTAATAGAAGAGTGGGCGTTTTTTTGGCTCAAAATGAGCGATTTTTGAAGGAATAATTTTTTCTACGATGAGTCGATTTATAATGATTTTGGCCATGGTTTTGGGATGCATGACAGCCCAGGGTCAAGTGGTGGTGGTTCAGGGTCAGGTATCTCTAAACATGGGATCCGTGGCTATACCTATGCCAGGACAAGGGGTTACCATCCAGGTAGGGGTTGGAAGTACAACTACCACCCTAACCGATTCGACTGGTTTTTATTCGGCCGTTATTGCCTTGCCTGTTCTAAGTCCAAACGCCATCATCCAGGTTTCCACCCTTTGTCCGACCGGCGGTATGTTGGTTCAATCGGCTCCGTTGAGTCCAGCCACCTCCACTTACCAAATTGATCTGGCATGCGGATCCGGTGGCGGGGGAGGAAATGCCATGGTCTCGGTTAGTGGGGTTTTGCAATGGCCATCGGGACCTGCTACATCGGGGCAACCGATACAATTTTTTGACGCCAACTCGACAACTCCATTGGGAGTGGCATTCACCGGTGTTGGAGGCTTTTTTTCGGATACCCTTAGTCTTCCCTTGGGCACCTCGGGTTCGCTGAACCTGAGGGCATCGGCATCTTGTGGGAATGGCGCCATGGTTTGGGACACCGTAACGGTCTCGACCTCGGCTCCTTCAGCTTTTTTTCAGCTTTTATGTTCGTCATCACCGGCTACCCAAGTCACCGTTCAGGGTACCGTTCTTGGTTCAGGTGGGGCGCCGGTTATCGGTTCCCTTGTTCGAATCAGCCTCGTCAACTCGGTCACCGTCTCTACCTTTACGGATTCGGTGGGTTTTTATTCGGCACCCCTCCAAATACCCGCCTTTTTGCCAAGTAATACCATTACCGTCATGGCATCGTGCAGTTCACCAACCGGGCCTGGCTCTACGGTGACCGGTACAACCACCTACACAGCCGGAACTTCCTCTTACACCGTCAATTTGACCTGTGGCGGCACCGGAACCCGGTTTTTAATCGTTTCGGGGACTTTGGTGAATTCCTCCGGCCAGGGTCAGGCGGGTCAGTCTGTTCAGGTTTTTTTGAATCAGTTTACCACACCATCAAGAACCCTGGTCACCGATGCAAGCGGCAATTTTGCAGATACCCTAACCTTGGGTGCTAGTTCGGGTTTTGTCTATGCTCGAGCAGCTTGTGCATCCAACACATCTTGGGCATCGGACACTTCAGCCTACAATACGGCCTCGTTTGGAGTGAGTCTTAGCCTCCAATGCGGCCCTCCGTCCGGTCAGCACCGGGTTGTCGGTCGAATTACCGGTTACCAATCCTCTGGGCCCTTGGCACAAGACACTTTGGCGCTGGTTGTGATTCGAATTGTTCCCCCTGGTCAGGGACAGGTACCGGGTTGGACCACCATTGATACGGTATACTTGTTGGATAGTGCTGGTACCGCGTTCTTTCAACTAACGCTCCCTTCCGGTAATTACAGCCTTTTGGCGCGATTAATGTCCGGGTTGGCCTCTCAGTATGCCCCGACCTACTACGGGGATACCACAACTTGGTCTGCCGCAGATTCCTTTCTATTGCCTGGGAATCCAACCGCTTTTTTTAACATCAACCTAAGTCCCAACACCAGCGGTGGAGGAACGGGCACGATTGGTGGAGGTGTGGCGGGTAATTTGCCCCGACTCAGCGGGCCGTTAACGGGTATTCAGGTTCAGCTTTTGAACGCCAACGGTACGGTGCCCCTGGCTTTCCGACGCTCAACCACGACGGGTACCACCGGTGCCTTTCAGTTCTCTGGACTTCCATGGGGATCCTATTTGCTCCGATGCGAGCACCCGGGGATGCATTCGGTCACCGTTCCCGTGACACTAAGCGCCCAAAATCCATCCCACCAGAGTACCACCTTTAGTGCCGGTACCACCGGGTTTATGGTAACCTCTTCGGTAAGGAATCTGCTGGGTGGCCCAAGGTCCACGCTCATGCCGAATCCGGTTCGCGCTGGACAAAGCTTGCATTGGTTGATCGAGGAAGAGGATGGGATCGTCCTCCCTGGCGGGGAGAATTCGGTTGTTACGTGGGAAATCACGGATTTACAGGGCAAAATCCACGGCCAGGGCTCTAGGATGGAAGCAGTTGAAACCCCCAGCCGTAGCGGATTGGTAGGGACCCTGAGCTTGGAAGGCATCGCCCCCGGCATTTACCTTCTACGCGTCCAGAGACCTTTGGGTTCTGCCCTTCAGGGTCGTTTCTTGATTCTTCCTTAGGGAAGGGATAAGCTCCCCAAGGGTTATCTTTGCTATCCTTTTGGCAAAAATGTTCACCCGGATTTCTTTTCGATCGGTAACGACCTCCCTGGGCATGGGGAGCCTGGCATTGAGCCTGCTTTGGCTAAGCCTGGCAGCCTCTGGTTCGGTTGAATCTGCTTCATACAAGGAGTTTTCGACGATTCCAGATCCAGCGGTGACTCCCGAAGGTTCAGGACAGGAACACTCAGAAGAGAATCAAGCCTTCTTTCAGCCCTGGCATCATCAAGGCACCCAAGCGGGATTGGATGAACAGGGATTGAAGGATGCCGATCCGTTGGAGGGTCCGAATGGATGGCGGTTTTCCATTTCTTTTACAAGGTTTTTCCAAGTTGAATTATCTGAAAAATTGCTTGTTGCGCTGTTCAAGGGCAAAGGCAATTTAGGTTTTGGCAGGGCCCCCTAAGGGCCTATCCTAGCCGTTTCGGATGCCTTTGCTGGGGTCTAGCATTCGAAAAACGACCCTTCTTCGATTGTTTAATTTAAATTTTTATTTGTTATGAAAGCCCAAGGAGCTGTGCGGTGGTTTGCCGCTTTGTTTGCACTTATTTGTATTTATCAACTCAGTTTTACCTGGATTGCATCCAATGTTGAGAAAAAAGCCAAGGCTTATGCCAAAGGCGACGAGGCCACGGAGCGTCGATACCTCGACTCCATTGCAGACCAGGAAGTTTTTAATTTTCTCTGGCTCAAGAAATTCACCTACGCTGAAGTCCGGGACCAAAAGTTGAACCTGGGCTTGGACCTTCAGGGTGGGATGAACGTGGTCATGGAAGTCGAAGTTCAAGATGTTATCCGGGCCCTCAGCAACCAAAGCAAGGACCCCGGTTTTAACCGAGCCATGGATTTGGCAACTCAGCGTCAAGCGAGTTCGCAATCTGATTTTGTGACCCTCTTTGTTCAGGCCTACCGCGAAGTGGCTCCCAACAACCGATTGGCCAGCATTTTTGCAACCCGCGAGAATCAGGGTCGGGTCAATTTTGATGCCACCGATGAGGAAGTGATTGAAGTGATTCGTGCCGAGGCCGAGAGCGCCATCGATCGTTCGTTTAATATCCTGCGCACCCGTATTGACAAATTCGGGGTTACCGCGCCCAATATCCAGCGTCAACAAGGTTCCGGTCGAATCAATATCGAGTTGCCCGGGGTGGATAACCCAGACAGGGTTCGCAAGCTCTTGCAGGGGACTGCGAAGCTGGAATTCTGGGAAACCTTCGAAGCAGCCGAGGTTTTGGACCGAATGGTCGAAATCAATAAATACCTGGCGGCAGAAACCAAGTTGGGTACAACAGCCAAAACCGACACCACGCTATCGGGTTCTTCATCAACCACTGCGCCAGGTGATACGGCCGCTCCTTCGGACAACGCTCTGATGCAAAATTTGGCCGCAGCCGATACCTCTGCCGCGGGTGATACCTCTGCCGCAGGACTGGCGCGCACCCGTCAAGAGAACCCCTTGTTCGCGGTTTTGATGCCAGCTATTTTCCAAGACAAAGACGGCAGTTCCAAGGTTTCCCAAGGCCCTGTGGTGGGTACCTCGGCAGCCAGGGATACCACGTTGGTCAATGCTATGTTGGCCCGCCCCGAAGTCCGAAACTTTATGCCCCGCAACCTGAAGCTCCTTTGGACGGTGAAAGGCCGTGGTGATGGTAACAAATTCTTTGATCTGATCGCGCTCAAGAAGCGTGGAAACGAGGACAAGGCTGGTTTGGAAGGCGATGTGGTGACCGATGCAAGGGAATCCATTGATCCCTTTGGGAAGGTCGAAGTTTCCATGACCATGAATGCCGAAGGCGCCAAGCGTTGGAGAAGGATGACCGCTGACAATATTGGTAAGTCGGTGGCCATCGTATTGGATGACTATGTTTACTCGTTCCCGACCGTGCAGTCCGAAATCTCCGGGGGGATGTCTTCTATTTCTGGCAATTTCACCACCGAAGAGGCCAAGGACTTGGCCAATATATTGAAGGCGGGTAAATTGCCTGCCCCGGCTCGCATTGTCGAAGAAGCGGTCGTGGGACCTAGCCTTGGTAAAGAAGCGATTCAAAGTGGGTTGTGGTCCATTGTCTTGGGACTTTTGTTGGTGCTCGTTTTTATGGCGGTTTATTACGCGGGTTCCGGTATGATTGCCAACGCCGTACTCTTTGTGAACATATTCTTCATCTTTGGGATTTTGGCCTCCCTTCAGGCCGTCCTTACCCTGCCCGGTCTTGCCGGTATTGTCTTGACCATTGGTATGGCGGTTGATGCAAATGTTCTAATTTTTGAAAGGATACGTGAAGAGCTGGCCCGTTCCAAGAGCATGCGACAGGCTGTTTCCGATGGTTTTTCCAACGCCTATTCCTCCATTATTGACGCCAACGTCACCACGATCTTGACGGGTATTGTATTGTACGTCTTTGGTTCGGGCCCAATTCGGGGTTTCGCGACTACGTTGATTGTGGGCATCTTGACCTCGCTGTTTGCGGCTTTGTTTTTGTCTAGAATGATTATGGAATACTATGTTGCCAAAGGCAAAACCATTTCATTTGGCAATGCCTGGTCGTTGGGGTTATTCAATAATTTGAATTACGATTTTCTTGGCAAAAGAAGGTTGTGGTACGGGGTTTCGCTGGTTGTGATTGTTGCCGGCCTTGTTTCCATGGCGACTCAGGGCTTTAATCTGGGGGTGGATTTCAAAGGAGGCCGTAGTTATGTGGTCGCCTTGGACAGCGATCGGAATGCCAGCGAAATAAGAACCGCCCTGGCGCGTGAATTTGGTTCTGCACCGGAGGTGAAGACCTTTGGGGGCGATCGTCAGTTCAAAGTCACGACCACCTACAAAATCCAGGATAATAGCGAAACGGTGGATCTGGAAGTGGAAAATAAATTGTGGGAAGGTTTGAAGGGTTTTTATAGCCAGGCCCCTGATCAGGCGAGTTTCAAGAATCAATTCCTCATGAGTTCCCAGAAGGTCGGTCCAACCATCGCGGATGACATCAAGGCCTCGGCGATTTGGTCCATTCTTTTTGCCCTCATTGCGATTTTTGTCTATATTGTTATCCGCTTCCGCAAGTGGCAATACGCCTTGGGTGCCACGGTGGCTCTGGCGCACGATGTGCTCGTTGTTCTGGCCGTGTTCTCGCTGGGTTGGAAATGGATGCCTTTTTCAATGGAAATTGACCAGGCCTTCATAGCGGCGATTTTGACCATTGTGGGTTACTCCATTAACGATACCGTGGTTGTCTTTGACCGACTGCGTGAAGATTTGGCGGACCGCAAACTAACAGCTGACCTCAAAATCATGAACGGAGCTCTTAACACCACCCTTAGCCGTACGCTTATTACGGCGTTTACGACGGTGATTACGGTGGTGGTCTTGTTCCTGTTCGGTGGGGATGTCATCAAGAGTTTCTCCTTTGCCATTCTCTTGGGTCTGATTGTGGGTACCTATTCATCCATTTTTACGGCCTCCGCTTTGGTTTTGGATACGGTGAAATGGGTTGAGGGTCGGTCCAAAGCCAAATAATTCAAGCGTAGGACGAGCCCGTGATGGCGTTTGACCAAAAGGAATCGTGGACCCCTGCTGATCTGGAATCGGCAGGGGTTCTCGATTTTAAGGCAGCCCAGGCCGTGGAGGGCTTTTTGACCGGTCTGCACGCCAGTCCCCATCATGGGTTTTCGGTTGAATTTGCAGAACATCGACTTTTCAACACCGGGGAATCCACCCGCCACTTGGATTGGAAACTTTTGGCCCGGACGGATAAGTTTTTTACCAAACGTTACGAAGAGGAAACCAACTTGAGGGCACATCTTTTGGTGGATGCCTCGGCCTCTATGTTCTATCCGGCCATAGGGACCAGCAAATGGGAATTTTCACTTCGAACGGCTGCTGCCTTGACTCATGTTTTTCGTCGCCAGCGGGATGCTTACGGGTTACTTCTTTGCGATTATCAATTACGCCGTTTGGTCAGGCCTGGATTAGGCAAATCGCATCATCACACGGTGATGTTGCACCTCCAAAAAGCGTTGAGCGCAAGAGCCGAGGATTATGGAAAGAAAACGGCCTTGGTCGAATCACTCCATGAATTGGCCGAAACCATGCCATCCAGGAGCCTCCTTTTGGTTTTCAGCGATTGTTTTGAGCCCGGTTTGCAACCCGATGCCTTGGTTTCGGCGTTGCAGCATTTGCGGTACAACCGACACGAAGTTTTGTTATTTCAAGTTTTGGATCAAAAAACCGAGGCCCGTTTTGAATGGAATCAAGGCCCGTACCGTTTGGTTGATCCCGAATCCGGTCAGGAAATGAAGTTGAATCCTTCCGAATACCGGGAGGCCTACGTGCAGGCCTACAAGGACTTTACAACAGAATTACGTTTGCGCTGTGGTCAACTCAAAATTGATCTGGTCGAGGCGGATTGCCAAAACGGATTTGGCGACGTACTAGAAGGGTACCTACGTCAACGGTCCAAGCGATCCCGGTAACGTTGGGCCCAGGCGTCGACGCCAACGGCGCCGATGAGGAGGAGCGTGCCCCCATAAAAAGCAGGAGACATTTGTTCGCTGTTGCGGAACAGCAGCCAACCCAGAAAAATCCCGTACACCGGCTCCATGTTAACCGATAACACAAAACTAAAGGGGTCAATACGACGCATCAGCCGAATGCTGGCCACAAAGGGATAACAGGTACAGACCAAGGCCAGCAGTCCCAACCAAAACCAATCGCTCACGGTTGGAATTTGCCAGGGCCATAGGGAGGTTGTGTTCGTGCCATCCAGGCCGGGTAACAACGGACCCATTTGAGTTTCCAAAAGCATCCAAGCCGAAACGCCCAGCCAGCCCCCGAACATTTCCCAAAAGGCCACCCGAAGGGGTTCTTCAACCTGCGTAAAGCGAGCATTGATAATCGCAAACCAAGCCGCCAACAAGGCCGATAAGCAGGCAGTCCACCAAGCGAAAGCCGGAAATTGCTGAACTCGGGTCAAAAGGAGCATGGCGACGAGAGCCACCATCGACAAAAGCCATTCGCGTAATTCGGGTTTCTTACCTGCATACAATGCTTTGAGCATGCTGGCCCAAAACGAGGAGGTTGCCAAGCCCGCCAAGGTCAATGAAACATTGGAGATTCGAATGGCATGGTAAAAAGTGACCCAATGGGCGGCAATGATGAGGCCGGTGGCCATCATGGGAAGCACGGTGGTGGTGGGCACGCGTAGGGGTACCCGGCGGTAGGCCGCCCAAGCCCCCAGCAGCAGTCCGGTGATCGCTACTCGGTTCCAAACGAGGTTGAGGGCCTCGACCTGAATCAACTTCCCCAGAATCGCGGTAAAGCCCCAAATAAACACAATAAAGTGCATTTCGGCCAGGGCCAGGACCTGGGAGCCTTTGGCAGGTAGGCTGAAGCCTTTTGACATGATGGTTAGGAATTTAGCGGGGGGCCTTGCGATAGAGGTAGGCCGTTGCCAAACCAAAGAGGAGATTGGGTGTCCAAGCGGCTAACAACGGCGATAAATTTCCTTTGACGGCAAACGTGAGGCTAAATCGTTGCATAACAATAAACGCAAAACAAAGACCCAGCCCCCAACCCAAGGCCGGTCCCATCCCTCCTCGTTTTTTTTGGGTGGATAGACTGAGTCCCATCATTGTAAAAATCAGGGCCGAAAAGGGAATGGCAAGCCTTGAATAATGTTCCACCCAAAAGGCTTCGGTCGGTTCACTGCCTTTGCGTTCGAGTTCCCGAATCGTCGCCAATAACTCATGGCGATCCAACAGAAAAGCATCGGCTGCCAACGAAGTGCCAAAGTCTTCGGGTTTGAAGCCTGTTTTTCGGAAGAGGGTGTCGAATTGACTTACCTTCATTTGATTGTTTTTCCAAGATTTCTGGGTCACCTGGGTGAGCATCCAGCACTGGCAAGATGCTTTCCAAACCAGTCGTTCGGCGCTTAGACGGCTGATTAACTGTCCTCCAACAAAGCGATCCATGGCCAATCGGTAACCCGTGCTATCACCGTGGGAATACGATTCCAAATAGACCAGGCGACCCGGAGCAGTCTGCAAGTGCCTGTGCCTGCTATGGCTGTATCCCGGATCCCGGAGGTATTGGCTTTCGAAACGGATTCGAGCTCGGTTGGAAGGGGGTAAAACGAAATTGCTTAACACGTAGTTGAGTCCGCCAATGAGTAGGGCAGCCCCCAAAAAAGGCCTGCTAATTCGGCCAAAGGACCAACCTGCATTGAGTAATGTTATGATCTCATTGCGCTGAGCCAAACGCGCTCCCGTAAATATGACAGCGATGAATACAAACAGGGGACTCAGCAAATTGGCGTAATAGGGTGTAAAGTGGACATAGTATTCATTCCAAACCTGGTACACCCCCAATGAATGCTTCAAGAACCCGTCAAGTTTCTCCGTTAGGTCAAATACAATGGCAATCAAAACAAACAGGCCCAGAGCCCCTGCATAATTGACCAGGTACATTCGCCCCAAATAGCGATCGATTTTTTTCACGTGGGGGGGTGTATCAGGCTACTGGTCTATTTGGACAGGCCCTATTTGACGCATCAGTCGTTGAATTTTGGATGCCCTTCGTCGCAGGTAGGCCGTCGGTTGCGATGGATTGCGTTGGCGCGGATTGGGGAAGGCAGCGACCAAGAGGGCGGCTTCACGCTTGGTGAGCTGAGCCGCCGGCTTCTTGAAGTAATGCTGAGCCGCCGCCTCGGCCCCATAGATTCCCGGCCCCATCTCAATGCTGTTAAGGTAAACCTCCATAATGCGCCGCTTGGGCCACAACCATTCGATGGTCAGGGTGAAATAAACCTCCAAGCCCTTGCGCAAATAATTCCGGGCTGGCCACAAAAAAACATTTTTGGCGGTTTGCTGCGAGATGGTCGATCCTCCAAGCTTTTGTTTCTTTCCGCTTTGATTCCGTCGATAGGCCTTTTGAATCGCGTCCAGGTCAAAGCCGTTATGGCTCATGAAGTGTTGGTCTTCGGCGGCAACGGCAGCCTGGACCAAATGAGGGGAAACCTCTTCGATAGGCACCCAATCCCTGTACCAACGATGGACCTGGCCAGGTTGAGGCTCCTCCAACAAGCGCAAAACCATGAGAGGGGTCAAAGGGACCGGAATCCAACGGTAGAGAAGGGTAAGTCCCAGGGTACTCAACCACAAGACCAGCAGAAATCGAAGAATTTTCCCCAGCATGCACCAAAATTAAGCCTCTTGGCCTCGGGTAGCAAACAAACCCTTCGTCTGCGTTGTTTTTGAAAGTAGTTTAGCCCCATGAGATTGTTTCACCGATGGATGAGGAAGCGCGCTTGGACCGTGTCTTTGGTAATTCTGGGTTCTTTAGGGCTGGCTTCTTATCTTTTTAGCTGCGTCCAAGCCGCCTCACCCCCCACCGCAACAATGAATTTTTATCAGTTAAAGGCCCAGGATCTCGAAGGTAAAACCATTTCTTTCGAGGCTTTTCGTGGCCGAAAGGTCTTATTGGTCAATACAGCTACCGGTTGCGGATTGGCTCCCCAATTGAAGGACCTGCAAAATCTTCAGAATCGTTACAAAGGACGGTTGCTCGTGGTTGGGATTCCAACCAATGATTTTATCGGGCAGGAGCCTCTGAGCGGGGCCCAAATCGGTGAACATTGCCTTCGCAATTACGGTGTTGAATTTTTGATCCTGGCCAAAGGGACCCTCCGTGGGTCCAACAAGGATCCGGTGCTGGAATGGTTAACATCCAAGCAACTCAACGGTGCCTTTTCCACCCGAATTTGGTGGAATTACCAGAAGTATCTGGTTGACGAAAAGGGGCGATTGGTCGATTGGTTTTTGCCTTGGACATCGCCGAATTCATCGCGTTTGATTCGTCAAATCGAAAAGCCTTGAGGGAGCCTGCATTCCCTGGCCACGCCCCGGAATTCCGGGCGAAGGTTCAACATAGGATTCGTCAGGGTTGGGGTTTGGGCCTTGCTGCTTTGATTATGTTGGCTTGGGCGGGGCTTCTTGTGGGGGGCTGCAGCGTCTCTTGGTCCTGGTCCGATCCTCTGCTGTGGGTTTTGATGGCCTTGCAGACCTTTTTGTTTACCGGGCTTTTTATCACGGCTCACGATGCCATGCACGGGACGGTGAGCCATCGTCCCGCTATGAATCGCCTTGTGGGCCGTCTCTGCCTGTGGGCATTTGCCTTTAATTCCTGGTCTCGAATGTTGCCAGAACACCACCGACACCATCGCTTCGTAGGAACCGATGAGGACCCCGATTTTGGCCCGCCGCGATTTTTGCCTTGGTTTTGGAAATTCATCACGTACTACGTCCGTTGGACCCAGGTTTTGTTATGCGCTGTTTTGTTTAATTTGCTCAAAGCCAAAGGGGTTGACCCAACATCAATGCTCCAGTTTTACATCGTTCCGTCGATTGCGGGCCTATTACAGCTTTTTTATTTTGGAACCTACCTTCCGCATTTGAGTGACCCAGCCAACGGTCTTGTTCCAGACAATGAACACCGGTCCAGGAGCCAGCCCGCCAATCACCTTTGGGCCTTTTTGACCTGCTATTTTTTTGGGTACCACTGGGAGCACCACGAAGCTCCGGGGATTCCTTGGTGGCAGTTGTACCTAACCAAACATCATCCAACAGAACCTAACCATGAATCGTATTCCTAATTCGAAGCCTATTTGGGGCCTGATCCTGCTGCTATGGGTCCTCTTGGGAGGGGCCGCGCCAACAGCCTACGCCCAAAAGGGAAAAATCACCGGGAAGGTCCGGGATGCTTTATCCGGGCAACCCATTGGTTTTGCCAACGTGGTTTTGGTGGGTACAACGCGAGGGACGACCACCAACGAGCAGGGCGTTTACACCATTGATGGCTTGGATCGTGGTTTTTACAATGTGACGATTTCTTTTCTCGGGTACAAGCCCAAGACTTTTTTTGAAATACAGGTCAGCGATGCCCGCGTTGCGCTTTTGGATGTTGAATTGGAGAGCGATAGCCGCTTGTTGCAGGCGGTCGAGGTGCAGTCTTCGGCTTTCTCGAGGACCGAGGAAAGCCCTCTCTCCTTGCGAAATATTGGAGTTGCTGAAATTCAACGCAATCCCGGGGGGAACCGGGACCTATCCAAAGCCATCCAATCCCTTCCTGGGGTCTCATCGGGGGTTAGTTTTCGAAACGACATTGTAATCCGCGGGGGGGCTCCGAACGAAAATCGCTTTTTTTTGGATGGAGTTGAGGTCCCTGTCATCAATCACTTTGCAACCCAGGGGAGTTCCGGGGGGCCGGTCGGGATTATCAATGTCGACATGATTCGGGAGGTTGATTTTTACTCCGGGGCCTTTCCTGCCAACCGGGGGAATGCCCTCAGCTCGGTCTTTGAATTTCGCCAAAAAGATGCCCGTACCGATCGGGCTGCTTTCCGATCCATCGTTGGCGCCAGCGATATCGGACTCATCGCCGAAGGCCCCTTGGGTCCCAAAACATCCTACGTGGTTTCGGCCCGCCGAAGCTATTTACAGTTTTTGTTCTCCGCGATAGGACTCCCGTTCTTACCAACCTTTAATGGATTTCAGGCCAAAATCAAACACCGGATTGATGATCGCAATGAAATTTATTTTGTGGGGTTGGGGGCCATCGATCAATTTCAATTGAACACATCCCTCAACCTCAGTTACGATCCGGCATTGAACCCCAAAGTAGATACGGAACTTGTTGATCAACAACGATATATATTGGGTTATTTGCCTGTGACGACCCAATGGAATTATACCAATGGTTTGGTTTACAAACATTTCGCAAAATCGGGTGTGATGACTTTTGTGCTGAGTCGGAATATGCTCAACAATGTTCAATACAAGCATCTCAATAACAACGAGGACAGCCTTCGACTCCAGGATTACGAGTCCCAAGAAAGCGACAATCGTTTTCGCTTTGAGCATCAGTTACGCAGCCGTTCGGGGCTCAAGGTATCCTACGGCCTCAGCCTGGAGCGTTCTCGTTATGCCGTCCGTAACGAGTCCAAGGAATTGGTGGCCGATAGTGCATCCGGGGCTGGGGCTGTGCAATTGGTGAGTCGCCGCTTTGAGTCGGAATTGCGATTTAACCGCATGGGTCTTTTTGGGCAGGTTTCCAAATCGTATTTTGGGAGTCTCTTGGTTACCAGTGCTGGGTTGCGCCTGGATGCCTGCGATTGGGCGCCCTCCACTTCTCGCTTGTTCGAGCAGTTTTCGCCGAGGCTTTCGTTATCCTATAATTTTGCTCCCCGCTGGACCCTGAATGCCAACACCGGCATGTATTACCAACTGCCCGCTTATACCTTGTTGGGCTTCAAATCATCCACCGACGGTGAATTCGTGAATCGTAACAACGGGCTTCGATTCATGGGCAGCGATCATTGGGTGGCGGGTTTGGAATATTTTGGGGGCAAGACCTTTCGGGCGACCCTGGAGTCCTTTTACAAAGGCTATTCCAACGTGCCCGTTTTGCAAGATCGGGGGATTAGTTTGGCCAATTTGGGGGCCGATTTTGGGATTATCGGAAACGAGCCCGCTCGCTCCGAAGGTTCAGGTAAGACCTATGGCTTGGAACTGTTGTTGCAACAAAAACTTAACAAGGGTTTTTACGGTATTATGGCCTTGACCTGGGTCCGTTCGCTCTTTGAAAATCGGATTAGCAACGGCTTGCCTTCAGCCCCCACGCCCTCGGCCTGGGATAATCGCTGGTTGTTAACCCTGACAGGTGGCAAGATTTTTGCCAAAAACTGGGAGATTGGGATGAGGTACCGCTACGTGGGAGGCACTCCGTTCACGCCTTTTGATTCGAGTTCACTGCGCAAAGTCATTTGGGATCAGTTGGGTCGACCCTTCTTGGATTATAACCGCCTCAATGCCAACCGGAGCGGTGCGACCATGCAATTGGACATTCGGGTGGATCGCAAATGGGAATTCAAGGGCTGGGCCCTGAATCTCTACTTGGATATCCAAAATGCGTTGAATCAACAAACCCAAGGCCCAGCCTTCCTGGTAGCAGATCGGGATCGGGTGACAGGGGCCTTGGTGAGCGATCCCTCGGATCCCAGTCGTTACCGCGCTTCCAATATTCCCAATACAGCCGGTCAATTGCTGCCAACGGTGGGGGTCATTGTTGACTTTTAGGGGGGCGGTTCCAAGGCGAAAATCCTTGGGCCTCCTGAAGGGTTTCCTCCCAATTCCCTCGAAAGGTCAGGGCTCGATCGTCGATATAAATCTCGGCCATGGGTTTGCCAAAACCCCAGATACGATCGTAAGGTATCTTGTGTTCTTCCAGCCAAGTTTTCATAGCTAGTTCCTGATCTTTGAATTGTTCCTTGTGGTATAGTTTGTTACTGCGGGTCGAGTAGATGTAGATTTTCCATCCTTGGGCTTTCATGGCCTCCAGGGCTTCTCGGCTACCTGGTACCGGGGGGTCGTAGATACGGCCATCTTGCCAGCCTTGGCTGTAGCCGTGGAGTACGCCGTCAAAATCAATTGCAACTGTCATGGGTTCGGTTTTTGGCGATGGTTTAGGCCCAAAAATAGGGATTTTGGAGGGGTCTCGTCGGTATCTTTGAAACATGAGCGAGCGCGCACCCCATGGCAGTTCTCATCCGCATCACCACGAATCGGTTTTGCACCGAACCGATAACGGAATGCCAACCTCCCTGTCCAAGTACATGGGTGAATTGGTCTACGGGGGTATCGACGGTTCGGTAACCACCTTCGCCGTGGTATCGGCCGCAGCGGGGGCCGGTTTATCGACGGCCGTTATTTTGATCCTGGGTTTGGCCAATTTGGTTGCGGATGGTTTTGCCATGAGCGTGGGTGCCTATCTCAGCAAAAAAACCGAACGGGATCATTACCGCAAACAACGAGCGATCGAGGCCTGGGAGGTCGATCACCTTCCCGAAAAAGAAAGAGAGGAAATCCGCGAAATATACCAGGCCAAAGGCTTTGAAGGGGAACTGCTTGAACAAGTGGTGAATACCATCACCGCGGACAAGGAACGCTGGATCGAAGTCATGATGAAGGAGGAATTGGAAATGATGGAAGACACCAGATCCCCCCTGGCCTGTGGTGCAGCGACCTTTGCTTCGTTTTTGATGGTCGGAACCATTCCCTTGTTGACGTTTGTGACCCATGCTTTATGGAACCCTTCCGAACTCCATCAACCAGCTAACTTGTCCTTGTTTTGGGTGGCCTCGGCTTTGACTTCTGCAGGATTTCTAGGGATTGGTTGGCTCAAGAGCCGGGTTACCGCCCTGACCCCCTGGCGCAGCATGAGCGAAACCTTGATCCTTGGCTCTTTGGCTTCGGCCCTTTCCTTTGCAGCTGGTTTTGTCCTCGAAAAATGGCTGGGCACCTGAACCCTCTAAATTCCATGTTATGATACCCGTTTTTTTGTCCACCAAGGCCAACCCCTCTACCGCATCGGCCTTGGTTTTTGAGAACGTGAAGACTTTGCGTTCAGCAGCATCGCCCGCATGGCAATCGGTTCTCGAGCATGTGGCGTATCCCGAAGGGGAATGGGTGCAGGTGGTTTTGGCGCCTGCGGCCGTATGGGTTTATGTATTGAAGGAGCAGAAGGCCTCTTATGGGATGGATGCCCTGCATCGCCGCGATGAAGCCCTGCGAATGGCGGGATACCGGTTGGAGCGTTTGTGTCGGAGTCACAAAATCAAAACCCTAAAAACCAGCACAGAAGTCGGTGTGGATGCACATCTGGCCTTGATTGAAGGTTTGTGTTTGGCTTCGTATCGCTTTGATCGTTACCGCAAAAAGCCCAAGGAAGGTTGGCCGGCGCCTTTGCGCATTCATGCCGAAAATCTGCCTCAAAATCGTCTTCAAGAGCTTATCGAGGTTTCCAAGGCTGTTTTCACGGCCAGGGATTGGGTGAATGAACCTCAGTCTGCGTTGGGTGCGATCGAATTGGCCCAAGCTTTTAAAAAATCCGGTCGTCAATACGGGTTCAAGGTGACGGTTTGGAACGAAGCGAGAATCCGCAAGGAGGGCATGGGGGGGCTTTTGGCCGTCAACCAGGGTTCGGTGCGACCGCCGACCTTCACGGTGATGGAATACAAACATCAAAATGCCCCGGTCGGTTCCCCGGTCGTTTTGGTTGGCAAAGGAGTGGTTTACGATACCGGCGGCCTCAGCCTCAAACCGACCCCTGGAAGCATGGATACCATGAAATGTGATATGGCCGGGGCGGCAGCTGTTGGAGCGGTCATGCAGGCGGTGGCTGCGAACCAATTGCCCTTGCATGTCGTAGCCTTGGTTCCGGCCACGGACAATCGCCCTGGTGGCGATGCGTATGCCCCGGGCGATGTCATTCGGATATCGGACGGAACCACGGTGGAAGTTTTGAACACGGATGCGGAGGGGCGGCTAATTCTGGCGGATGCCTTGCATTATGCCAAGCGATTCAAGCCTTCGTTGGTGTTGGATTTGGCTACGCTGACGGGTTCCGCTGTCATGGCCTTGGGTAGTCAGGGCACCCCCTGCATGGGGACGGCCGATTCGGGGTTGATTTCGACCTTGTTGGAGGCCGGCATGGCCACGTACGAGCGCCTTGTGCCTTTGCCGTTGTGGGACGAATACGGGGATATGATTCGGACTCCGGTCGCTGACCTTAAGAATATCGGGGGCCGGGAAGCCGGGGCCATCACCGCAGCCAAGTTTTTGGAGCATTTTACCGATTACCCTTGGGTGCATTTGGATATTGCCGGTCCGGCCTTTTTGGATAAAGAGAGCGGTTACCGGGGCAAGCATGCGACCGGCCACGGTGTTCGCCTTTTGTATGCATTTTTGCGTGGTCGTTCCGCCGCCTCTCAGGCCCCTGCCAAGGGGCGTTCCACGACTCGCAGGTCGGTCAAACCCAAATCCTTATGAACCTACCGGTATTGGCATTTAGCAGTGGAGACTTGAACGGGGTGGGTTTGCCCTTGCTGCTCAAGCTATTTTCGGACCCCCGCATGCTGAACCGGTGCACCCCTGTTTTGTATGCATCGGGTCGGGTGGTCGGTTTTTACCGCAAAGAATTGGGTTTGCAGGACTGGAATTACCAGACCGTTGCGGATGCATCCCAGGCCCAGCCTCGCAAATTCAACCTGGTGGTTTGTTGGCAGGACGAATTGAACCTGCGCCCAGGCGAATCCGATCCGACTTTGGCCCGATATGCCGAAATTTCCCTTCGACGTGCAACCGAAGAATGCATCCAAGGCAAAGCTGCAGGTTTGGTGACCTTGCCTATCGACAAAAACCTGATGCAGTCCGAGACCTTTCGTTATGCTGGTCACACCGAATTCCTGGAGGCTGCGGTCCGGGAGGGCCTTCCGAACGCGGCCAAGGCCCGTTCCTTGATGTGGATGGTGGCGGATCACCTGCGCGTTGCGACCCTCACCGGGCATGTCCCCTTGCAGGAAGTCCCTGCCCGAATTCAGGCGGACGCCCTGCGTGCCAAAATCAACGATATGCTGGCCTCTCTAAAGCTGGATTTTGGAATTTCAAAACCCCGAATCGCTGTTCTTGGGCTCAACCCCCATGCCGGGGATGGGGGCTTGCTGGGTAGGGAAGAGGCCGATATCTTGATGCCAACCCTGCGTCAGATGCGGGATGAAGGCCTGTTGGTCTTTGGTCCATACGGGGCGGATGGGTTTTGGGGAACGGGCTCCTACAGCCGTTTTGACGCCGTTCTGGGTATGTACCACGATCAAGTCTTGATTCCCTTCAAAACCTTGGCCTTTGAGCAAGGGGTGAATTTTACCGGAGGCCTTCCCATCGTGCGTTGCTCCCCGGATCATGGTCCTGCCTTTGATAAAGCAGCCCTGCGCAAGGCCGATTCCTCCTCCCTCTTGCACGCTATTTACGCCACCGTTGATCGAATCCGGACCCGATTGGACCAAGAGGATTTGGAGAAAAACGCCCTCAAAAGGGGTCCCAAACCCAAAGAGCTCGAGCAATCGGAGGAAAACTAGGGCAAAATCCCTTCGTTTTTTCGTATTTTTGCGGCCCAACCATGAAAACCGCTCAATCCTTGTCCGTCTTTGATATTGCACTGACTTCCCTGCCCAACGGGGAGCATCGCTTCCAGTATCACCTGGATGGGGATTTTTTTGAGCTTTTTGAGTCTTCGTTGATCAAAAATGCCGAAATCAAAGTGGATTGCACCTTGGTTCGGCAGGGGAATCGCATCGATTGCCGAGTCTTGTCCAACGGGGCAATGGACCTGCCATGCGATCGCTGCCTGGAGTCTTTGGCATGGCCTGTTGATGACACCTCTGTTATGGTGGTTCAGTTGACCGAGAGCCCCGCTGAATCCACCGATGAAATTCTTTACCTGCCGCTCGGTGAAACCCGCCTCAATTTGGCGCATTACTTCTACGAAAACATTCACTTGCATCTCCCTCTGAGGGCTGTTTGTGGTGAATCCGGTCTTCCTTGCAAAGCCCCCGACGGTTTTGAGGCCCTGGCCAACCAAACAGCCTCCGCAACCAATACCGGCACGGATCAAACCGATCCACGCTGGGAACAACTCAAACAAATCAATTTTTCTTAAGCCATGCCAAATCCAAAACACCGCCATTCCAGAAGCCGTCGTGACAAGCGCCGTGCCAACGACCATGCTGCCGTCGCCACTTTGGCTACCTGTCCCACGACCGGTCAGCCCCATTTGTTCCACCGTGCGCATTGGTTCGAAGGGAAGATGTATTACAAAGGCAAAGTCGTTATTGATACACAGGCCTAACCCGAACCGGTAGGCATGGCCCCCCATACCACGCTTGGGCCTCGAGCGGCCATTACAGGCGTCCACGCCTGGGTTCCGCCTCATGTGGTGACCAATCAGGATTTGACGCGGTACATTGATACCACGGACGAGTGGATTTATACCCGTTCCGGAATTCGGGAGCGTCGCTGGCTTAACGACGACACCCTGGCTACGTCCGACATGGCGGTGGAGGCCGTACGCGGTCTTTTAATCAAAAAGAACCTGCAGCCTACCGATATTGATTTGTTGATCTGTTGCACGGCAACGCCCGATATGTTGTTTCCGGCGACGGCCAACATTATTACGGACAAAGTTGGAGCAGTGAATGCCGTCGGGTATGATTTATCCGCTGCCTGTTCAGGTTTTCTCTACGGTTTGAGCACCGCAACGGCCTTTATTGAATCCGGTCGTTTTCGGCGGATTGTGGTGGTGGGAGCCGACAAAATGACCTCCATCCTCAACCTGGAGGACCGGGCAACCGCCTTCTTGTTTGGGGACGGGGCTGGCGCGGTTTTGGTGGAACCCAACACCGAAGGTCTGGGCGTCATGGACTTTTTGCTCAAAAGCGATGGTTCGGGCCGCAATTACCTCTATCAGAAAGGGGGAGGTTCCTTGAATCCGGCTTCGCATCGCAGCGTTGATGCCCGAGAACATTATGTACATCAGGAAGGCAAGACCGTTTTTAAGTTCGCCGTTACCGGTATGGCCGATGTGGCTGCCGAAATTATGGAAAGGAACGGGCTCACCGCTGAAGATATTGCTTGGCTGGTGCCGCACCAGGCCAACAAGCGAATTATCGACGCGACCCGGGATCGCGCAGGCCTACCGGAATCCAAAGTGATGGTCAATATCGATCGTTACGGTAACACCACGAACGCCACCATACCCCTTTGTTTATGGGAATGGGAAAAGCAACTTCATCCCGGTGACAATCTCATCCTAGCGGCCTTTGGCGGCGGCTTCACCTGGGGCTCGATTTGGCTCAAATGGGCCTATGAAACAACCAATTAACTCCCCCGTCTCGTTTTAAACAGATCTTTTTTATGGCATCCACCTCCGAATTCCGCAACGGCCTTTGTCTCAAGTTCAACAACGATATCTACCAGGTCGTTGAATTCCTTCATGTCAAGCCCGGCAAAGGAGCGGCCTTTGTGCGCTCCAAGCTCAAAAGTTTGACCAACGGACGGGTTCTCGAAAATACCTTCCCGGCCGGTGCCAAAATCGACCCGGTGCGGGTAGAAACCAGGGAATACCAGTTTCTCTACAAAGACGATATGGGTTACCATTTTATGGACGCCGAGTCTTTTGAACAGAATTCTTTGGAAGAGTTCAAAATCAATGCCCCACAGTTTTTGAAAGAAGGAGCCGTTTGCCTTGTTTTGGTCAATACCGAGGACGAGTCGATCCTCACCTGCGAATTGCCCCATCATGTTGAAGGAACCGTAACCTACACCGAACCGGGTCTGCGCGGGGATACGGCGTCGGGCACTGCGCTCAAAGCAGCTGTTATTGACGAAGGCCCCACCGTGCAGGTTCCTCTCTTTGTGAATCAGGGCGATAAAATCAAAATCGATACCCGGACCGGCGATTATGTAGAGCGCGTCAAGTAGTTTAGCCCAAACCCGTGTTGTTTCATTATTAAAAGCTAACCCAATGGAAATCAAAGAAATTCAGGAATTGATTCGTTTCGTTGCCAAATCCGGGGTTTCCGAAGTGGAAATCGATAAGGAAGGTTTCAAAATTCACATCAAAACGGGTGCCCAGGCGCAGGCCGCCATGGTCATGGCCCCTCCCATGGTCCAGCCCCAGGTTCTTGCGACTCCGGTTGTTGTCGATGCGGCCCCTACCGCCTCGGCCCCTACGGCCGCTCCCGTTGCCCCTGCCGGTACCCCGGTGAAGGCTCCGATGGTTGGAACCTTTTACCGTTCAGCTGGCCCGGACAAAGAGCCCTTTGTCAAGGTGGGAGACCGGGTCCAAAAGGGCCAAACGATCTGCATCATTGAAGCGATGAAGTTGTTTAACGAGATTGAAGCGGAAATAAGTGGCACCGTCGTCGATATCCTGATCGAAAACGCCAAGCCGGTTGAATTTGATCAGCCCTTGTTTGTGGTGGCCGAGGATTAATCCTAGGCCCTGATAGGCAACCTTAACCAAATTAGACCCCTTGTTCAAGAAAATCCTGATCGCCAATCGTGGCGAAATAGCCCTGCGAATTATTCGCACCTGCAAAGAAATGGGCATCAAAACCGTGGCTGTTTATTCGACAGCGGATCGCGAAAGCTTGCATGTTCGTTTTGCGGACGAAGCGGTTTGCATTGGCCCACCTCGTTCCTCGGATTCCTATCTTAACATTCCTCAAATTCTGGCGGCTGCCGAAATCACCAACGCGGATGCCATCCATCCAGGTTACGGCTTTTTGTCCGAGAATGCCAAATTTGCCGAGGTTTGTCGGGACTATAACATCAAATTTATCGGCCCCACCCCCGAATCGATTCGGGCCATGGGTGACAAAATCACCGCCAAGGAGACCATGAAAAAAGCCGGGGTCCCTACGGTGCCTGGGTCGGATGGTCTCTTGGGCTCTGAGAGCGAAGCTCTTAGCCTGGCGACCGAAATTGGTTATCCGGTTATCGTCAAAGCGACCGCAGGCGGAGGCGGGCGGGGAATGCGTGTTATCTGGAAAGCAGAAGAGCTGTTACCCGCCATGGAGTCGGCTCGAATGGAGGCTGCGGCCGCCTTTGGGAACGATGGTTTGTACATGGAAAAGTACATTGAAGAACCCCGCCATATCGAAATTCAAGTGGTCGGCGATCAATTTGGAAAGGCCTGCCATCTAAGCGAACGGGATTGTTCTATTCAGCGCCGGCATCAGAAATTGATCGAGGAGTCGCCCTCTCCGTTTATGACCGATGAACTGCGTGAACGCATGGGAGAAGCCGCGATCCGTGGTGCCCTAGCGGTGAATTACGAAGGCGCCGGGACCATCGAATTTTTGGTGGACAAGTACCGAAACTTTTATTTCATGGAGATGAACACCCGTATTCAGGTCGAACATCCCGTCACAGAGGAAGTTATTGACTACGATTTGATCAAAGAACAAATCAAAGTCGCGGCCGGTATACCGATTTCAGGAAAAAACTACATCCCCAACATGCACGCGATCGAGTGTCGTATCAATGCAGAGGATCCATACAATGATTTTCGTCCATCACCGGGTCGGATTACAACGCTGCATGTCCCTGGTGGTCACGGCGTTCGGGTGGATACCCACATTTATTCGGGATATGTTATACCGCCCCATTACGATTCCATGATTGCCAAGCTCATCACCGTGGCCCAAACCCGTGAAGAAGCCATTGCGACCATGGAGCGGGCTCTTTCGGAGTTTGTGGTTGAAGGCATCAAAACCACCATTCCCTTTCATCTCCAAATGCTCAAAGATCCCAATTTCATTGCGGGTCAATTCAATACCCAGTACCTCAATACATGGAAAATGCAATAGATACCGGGGCTCCGGTCCAGGTTTTTGCCGAGTCAACTCCCAACCCGTCGGTTATCAAATTGATCACCAACCGGTCCCTGTTGCCCGGTCATTTGTTGGAGGTCAATCGAAACCAAGTTAGTTCGCTGAGCCCTTTGGCTACAGGCCTATTGGAATTTCCCTATTTGTCCTCGGTGATGATTTCCAATCATTTTGTTTCCTTGACCCGGGGAACCGATGAGGATTGGTCCGAATTGATTCCAGTTTTCAGGGATTTTATGATGCACTATCTCAATGCCGGTCTGCCCATTGTCGACCAGACGAATTGGATGCAGGAATCGCATCGTTACACCCTCGATGCAGCTTTTGTGGCATCCGTCGACACGTCGTTGGGGAGCGTCGAAGGGGTTCCTACCTACGGAATCTTGGAGGCCAAAATTGATGAAATTTTGCGTGATTATATTCAGCCTGCGGTGGAGCAGGACGGTGGAGCTATACAGTTGAAGTCGTTTGACCCTGTCACCGGACAGGTTCGTGTGGTATTGCGTGGAGCATGCAACGGGTGCCCCTCGTCTTCCTTGACGCTCAAGGCAGGGATTGAGAACCTTCTGAAGCGCATGGTTCCGGAGGTTCGAGAAGTCGTGGCCGATTAAACCATGGCGTTTCGGTTACCCCTCGCTTTTTACCAAAGCCTGCAAGACCGTTGGGGTCCGGATGATTTCGAACAAAACGCATCGTTCCAACACCCTTTGGTATGGCAGAAGGAGTGGGAAGGCTCCCATCCTTCTACAGCCCTAGTTCCTTGCTTTAGCCATTCCAGCATAGCCCCCTATCGATCGGGGACCTCTGAATTCAAGATTCCGCATGATTTGGAACCACCCAGACCCGGTGGATGGGCCGTGGGTTCCTGGATTTCCCTGCATGGGAACCATCCTTCGGGATGGAATCAGTCTTTGTTGGAGGCGGTGACCTCCGGGGTGGATGCTGTTGGTTTGAGGGGGCCTTGCCCAAGCTATTCCGATTTTTTGGCTGCTTCTTCGGGGATCGAATGGAATTATTTACGATTGGACTTTCGGGACTGGGATTACGAAGAGGCTTTGAGCTTGTTAAAACAATGGGCGACTGATCACCAAAGGCCCACGGATGCTTGGCATGTTCAGGGGGGGCTGTGGGGAAGTGCTTCGTTGTTACAGGCCCACAGCGAAGAAGATTTCCGGTCTTGCATGCGACAATCGATGGAAACCGCCCTTCGCCTGCAGGCCGACTGGCCGTTGGCGAGCCCCGTGTTGTTGCGTGCAACAGACTTGGAGGGTCAAGGGTTGGAATCAACGACGGTTTTGGCTCTGATGCTGGCCTTGGCTGCTGAGTGGCTGGAGGAGGCTCGTCAGACCCCCACCGGATTGCAAATGACGGTGGCCCTTGAATGGAATCCGGGTACCTTGTTTATGCAAGAGATCGCTTTGCAAAGTGTCGCCAAGAAAGCCCTCGCCGCCTTGTGCATGGATCGCACACCTTACCGTTGCTTGTCGGTTTATCGTAACAATGCCCCGCACCTTCCGAGGGCGAACGACGATTCAGATCGATTGCTTCAAATGACCACCACCACGCTCTCGGCGGTTCTTGGCGGAGCCGATACGGTTTTTTTGCCCGAATTGGTTGGGGAATTGCAGGGCGTTGGACCGGAAGACCTTCGTCGCTTGCCGCGCAATGTTCAATTGTTGTTACGCGATGAGGCATCCCTCGCTCAAGGGCTGCATTTGGCCGCAGGATCGGGGACCGTTCAGGACTTGGAGCGTGCCGCCTGGGCCGAAGTCCGAGCCGTTCTACACCTCATTGAGGCAAGCGGTGGCGTATGGCCCTGGTGGCAGGCCAGAAACTCGGGTGGGTCCGCCCTTAAGCCCGAAGCGTCACCGGATTTGGAAAAGCCATGGCGCCATGAACAATGGTCTGCGATGGACCTCCACTTGGATCAACCCCCGTCCGCCTTGCCAGCAGCTTGGGACGCCGGGGTTCCGCCTTTTTTGCGAGGGCCTTACGCCACCATGTACCTTCAAAGACCGTGGACCATTCGACAATACGCTGGTTTTAGTACGGCAACGGAGTCCAATGCCTTTTACAAGCGCAATTTGGCAGCCGGCCAAAAAGGTCTATCGGTCGCATTTGATTTACCCACCCATCGCGGTTACGATTCGGATCATCCCCGAGCCATGGCCGATGTAGGCAAGGCCGGAGTTGCCATTGACTCGGTGGAGGATATGAAGATCTTGTTCCGGGATTTGCCTTTGGACCAATTGTCGGTCAGCATGACCATGAACGGAGCAGTGGTCCCCATCTTGGCATTTTTTGTTGTTGCGGCCGAAGAAAGCGGGGTTCCATCCCATCAACTGAGCGGTACCATTCAGAACGATATCCTCAAAGAGTTTATGGTTCGCAACACCTACATCTACCCACCGGGTCCTTCCATGCAGATCATTGCCGAGATATTTGGCTATTGTTCCCGCGCTATGCCCCGCTTCAATTCTATTAGCATATCGGGTTACCACATGCACGAGGCCGGTGCACCGGCGGAATTGGAATTGGCCTATACCCTGGCGGATGGCATGGAATACCTCCGTGCTGGGATCCGTGCTGGCCTGCGTTTGGATGAATTTGGCCCACGTCTCTCGTTTTTTTGGGCCACCGGTATGGATTTGGTCACCGAAATGGCCAAACTCCGCGCAGGGCGCTTGTTGTGGTCCCGAATCACCAGAGCCATGGGGGCCGCATCCTCCAAGGCGATGGCGCTACGGACCCATTGCCAAACCTCGGGCTGGAGCCTCACCCAGCAAGACCCCTACAACAACATTGCCAGGACTTGCCTGGAGGCCCTGGCCGCCCTCTTGGGCGGGACCCAGAGCCTGCATACCAACGCCTTGGACGAAGCCCTGGCCTTGCCAACCGATTATTCGGCCCGTATTGCCCGTAACACCCAATTGTATCTGCAACGCGATTGCGGTCTCTGTTCTTGGGTGGATCCTTTTGGGGGATCTCTTTTGTTGGAACAACGGACCCAAGCCTTGGTACGACAGGCCTTGGATCGAATCCAAGAAATTGAGGAGGCCGGAGGTATGACCAAAGCCCTCGAAAATTCGTTGCCCAAACGACGAATCGAGGAGGCGGCAGCCCGCAAGCAAGCGCGCATTGATTCCGGAATCGACCCGATCATTGGGGTCAATGCCTACAGGCCTTTGGTGGATTTGATCACCCCCGAAATTCCTTTGCTCAAAGTGGACCACGAGCAGGTGCTCAAGGCACAATTGGATTCCCTTCAAACCCTGCGAGCAGGCCGTGATGAAGTGGCCGTTCAAAATGCCCTGAGGGCCTTGCGAGAGGTGGCCCGCGTGATGGCTTCGGATAACCCAACCAAGGACCAGGAAACCAAGGACCAGGAAACCAACGCTGAAAAGACAGCCGGATTTGGATTGATGGAATGCGCCGTTGAGGCGGCCCGACACCGGGCGACCTTGGGGGAGATTTCAGGCGCTTTGGAAGATATTTTTGGCAGGTACACCGCCCAGCCCTTTAGCATCCAAGGGGTGTACGCCCAACAAATGGCCCAGGATATCCATTTTGAAAAAGCCCTTGCCGCCGTTCGCGCCTTTGCCGATGAGCACGGCCGCCGTCCACGCATCTTGGTGGCCAAATTGGGACAGGATGGCCATGACCGTGGTGCCAAAATTATTGCAACCGGTTTCGCAGACCTGGGTTTTGATGTGGATTTGGGTCCTCTGTTTCAAACCCCGGCTGAATGCGCCAAGCAGGCCATGGAAAACGATGTCCATTGGGTAGGCGTTTCATCGCTAGCCGCTGGTCATCGCAGCCTGATTCCTGAGCTCATTCGGGAACTAAAGGAGGCCGGAGTACCGGATGTCCGTGTGATTCTTGGCGGCGTGGTGCCGCCCCAGGACCATCCCGCGCTGTACGAGGCGGGGGTTCAGGCCATTTTTGGCCCGGGGACCCGATTGTCAGAAGCTGCTCTTCAGATTTTGGGCCAAGCGCCCGATGCACAGCCTTCCCATGGTTGATACGGTCGAAGTCCTTGGCTTGTTGGAGGAACTGAAGGAGGGCCGAACCCGGGCCTTGGCTCGTTCCATCACCTTGGTCGAAAGCCATCGAGCCTCGGATCGTGTCGCGGCTGACTTTCTGATGGACCATGTCAATCGTGCTTTGGTCCAAAACGATCATCCAACCCCTTTTGGGTGGTCCATGGCGGTAACGGGACCTCCGGGAGCCGGCAAAAGTACCTTGATTGACCTTTTGGGTTGCCAAGCCTTGGACCGAGGGCATCGTGTCGCTGTTCTGGCGGTGGATCCATCCTCAGCCAAAAGCGGGGGGAGCATCTTGGGTGACAAAACTCGTATGCAGCGCTTGGTCACCCGAGATCAGGCCTTTGTTCGGCCATCACCTGCCGGCACCATGCTTGGGGGAACGGCCCGTGCCACCCAAGAGGCCATGGACTTGTGCCGTTATGCAGGCTTTGATTGGGTTTTGGTGGAAACCGTTGGTGTGGGTCAAAACGAAATCGAGGTTTCGAACCTGGTTGATTGGACACTTCTGGTACTTTTGGGTCGATCCGGTGACGAATTGCAGGGGATTAAGAGGGGCATTGTCGAAGCCGCAGACACGGTCTTGATCAACAAAGCCGACGGAGATGGCTTGGAAGCCGCCCTCCAAACTTGTTCGTTTTATCGTTCAGCTTTGGCGCTGTTTCCACCCCATCCTTTGGATGGTTGGAAGGTTCCTTGCTTGACCATGAGTGCCCTCCAAGAAACAGGTTTGGAAGATTTTTGGGACACGCTCCACACCCTCCAAGCGCTGCCAGGTTACGAACCATGGTTACGCCATAAACGTTCCGAACAAAGGGTTCACCAATACCGGCGCAAACTCAACCAAGCGTTGTGGACGGCCATGGGGGAGGGACGGGGTTCGGAACTTGGGCCATCCATTGAGGACGGGGTGCGCAATGGAAAGGACAGTCCAGCCTCGGCTGTCGCCAAAACCTTGGAAGCCCTAGGACTATCAGGCCATCGCATGAACCAGGCCCTCCAATAGAGGTCGCCCGTCTTCCAGTCCCAGCAAGGATTGGACCGCCCGCTCTGGATGGGGCATAAGGCCCATCACCCGACCGTTGGGGCTGCAGATCCCGGCGATATCGGCCAGCGAACCGTTGGGGTTGGAGGTCTCATCCCGCTTGCCCGCTGCATTCACGTAGCGAAACATAACTTGGTCCCCATCTTCGAGAGCACGCAATCCGTCGGCGTCGATGTAATAGCGCCCTTCACCGTGCGCAATGGGGATTTGGTAGGCTCTGTCGCCCTCCAGATTTTTGCTCATGGCTGCCAAGCGACTGACTGGCTGCAGGTAAACGTCTTTGGAGATAAAAAGCTGAGATGTGTTACGAAGTAAGGCGCCTGGGAGTAGGCCGGCTTCCGTCAAAACCTGAAACCCGTTGCAAATACCCAAGACGTATCCGCCTTGTTCGGCAAATTGCCGGACCGATTCCATGATGCCTGCAAACCGGGCAATGGCGCCCGAGCGTAAATAATCGCCGTAACTAAAACCGCCCGGCAAGACGACCAGGTCGCTGCCCTGCAAATCCGTATCCTTGTGCCATAGGAGTCGGGCATCGACCCCATTCAAGGCCCCAAAAGCCTCTAAGGTGTCGGCATCGCAATTAGAACCTGGGAAAACAACAATACCGACTTTCATAGGACAGGGGTGAGGGTAGGGGTTGAAGGTCCAAATTTAGGTCAGCAGACGATGAACCTGGGCCGTTTGGGGATTAATCTGCGCCGTTTGGGGATTAGAAGGAAGTTTTTTGGATCCATAGAACCAGCCAAACCAAAACCAAAAGATCGTTAATCCAAGGGGCCTCTCGAAATTGCAAATAGGCCCCTCCCCAAAGGGTCCACACCGGGGCGGATACCGCTAAAAGCACCCAAGGGTCCATGTTGATGAGCCAACAGAATAGGAACAAAACAACCAACAGAAACAATGCTTGGGAGAAAGATGTCCGCATGAAAGGATGAAATTCAGCGGGTTGAAGCCATCGTGAACATTGCCCTGCACCAGCCAAACCTATCAAAAACAACCAATCCCAGCCCAAGATTCCACCTTGGGTGGTCGGTAACAACCATGCAGGGTTCAACGCGGTCGAACCGGTGAGGGCAAGGTCTTCCCCGCTTAGGATGGCCTTGGCGTACGCAAAATACCAAGGCAAACCCATTCCCAACAGCAGAACAGTGCTCCTGCGCAGCGACTTTTGGTGCCAAACCCCCAGGGCGATCACCCCAAAAAACGGCAAGGCCAAGAGCGGTGCATAAAACAAACTACCGAAGCCGGCCGCTAGCCCTGCCCCGAAAAGGGAAAGCCCGTGTTCCTGGTTTTGAAAATGCAACCAGGCCAAGGTAAAGAGGGCCAAACTTAGCGTGGCCATGATCATGGCCCAAGGCCAGACTCCGGCGTTGGTCGAACAAATCACAAGGACCCAAACCAAAAAGCCCAACCCGCTTCCATCCCCGGCTTTGAGTCGATTCTGCAAAAAACGTTCGGTCACCACCACCACCGTGGCCACAAGAACCCATAACAACGCAATCATCCAACCAGAAACCGGGTTGGTGTCCCCCCAAGGAAACGCCCACATGGGTGGACCTTGCCATGCGCTCCACCAAAAAAGCAAAGCAGCGATGGGGGCGGCCAGTAAGTAATTCCAAGGGGCAAAGAGCCGGGAAAACCAGAGCGAAATCATGGAGTCGGTTGATGGAGGTAAAGCAATCCTTCGCGGCCTCCGCGCCTGCATGGAAAAAGGGAGGTATGGGGATCAGCGCTGAGCGGGCGGCTCCAGGTGACTAGCAAATCGTCCAGGCGACCTTCCAAATCTCCGTTAATGACAGCGCCGTCCCCTTGGATTTTGTAGGCAAAGGGTCGGGTTCGGTTGTTAAGAGTCTGGTAGCCGGTTAACCAAACCGAAGGTCCCAGGACCAGGCTTTCGCTTTCGAGCTGTTCACCGGGTTCCTGCATGACCAAATTCATGGGCAGGAGTTGTTTCCAACGAATTTCGCCCTTGGGATTGCTTTGAGTCAAGATCCATTCCTCTGCATGGTGTCGAACAATCTCCCGATAAATAGGCATCCCCTGGGTGTACTGAACCAAGGTCTCTGAACTCCGATACCTACGACGCCAGGCCAGGGTCACCGAGCGGTCGCGGTGGGTTTGCAAATGCATTTCCGGAAGGTGCCGAACATTGGACGCCCGGTTGACATTGGACAATCGTTCACTTTGACGAATAAAATCGGCCCCAAGGGACGTGACCTTCACATCCAGGGGATAGGGTTCTGTTCCAAAAAAACGAAAACCATAACACAGGATGGCGATGGGGGTTCGGCTCCCTTGGTTGGTAGCAAAACCATAGATCAGCACCGAGTCACTGCCCCCACCGTTGGCTATTTCCAAAATCTGAGTTGCAACCGTTGGGGCTTTGAGTTCAAAGGCATGGACTTTCTTTTGGGCCCAATCCAACAACACGACGCCTTGTTGCGGGGCCTTGCGGTCCCGGACTTGGTCTTTGAAATCAAACAACCATCCCACCCGGCGGGGACCCACCCTCCGAACATCGTAACATTCCTCAAAATAAAGATCGCGAAATGGGTTCTCCCCAAATCCCCTGACTTGATGATACAGGGTATCCACCACTTCCAGATTTCGATTGAGCACCGTGGCATGCAATTCGAGGACCTGGGAGCGCTGGGTATAATGCAAAATCAAGAGTTCCGAGGATAGGGGGTCGCTGACCACCTGGTACCTGGCTGGATCCCGACTGCCCAGGCCTTTGACCTCGGTCATCAAAACGGGTTGCCCCAGAGTATTGCTATCCGGATGCAGCGTCGCCCCAAAAAAACCATGCTCTCCGCCCTCCGCGTTAAAGAGATCAAAAAGCAGGGTTGTTTTGCCACCTGTCTCGATCACTTTGAGGAAGACATTGCTGACCATGTACGCCGGCAATTGAACGCGTTTACGGAATTGATTGCGCGGATCCCTCCATTCCAATTGAAACTGCCCCCGAGAGCGCAGATAAAACCAGAGCCCTCCCTGGGTTTGTCCTGCGATTTTCCAATCCTCGGCATTCCTAAATTCTTTGGGAAGGCCCTGCCAGCCCAAACGCAGCGATGGTGTGTCACCGGCCGATAAGGTCAACAAGGCCGTCCCCAAGATCAAGACCTGCCTTAACACAGCCTTCAAGGTTCCTAAAGGGGCTGTAGAAGGTATCTTTGGGTAATCCATGGCCTGCTCCAAAGTTAACCTAAGCCAGCGTAATTCCGGGGTTCCGGGTATATGGGTCTTGCTTGATCCGGATCGCTTCCGTCCTCAGGACTGGCAACCCCTTCTTCCCGATTTGGACCGGGGTCCAGTGCAGGGCTTTTTGGTGGGGGGGAGCCTTCAGACCACCACCGCCTACCAAGACACGTTGGATTGGTTGGCTGAATTTGTGAACCTGCCCGTGGTCCTTTTTCCTGGATCGATGCTGCAGGTTTCGCCCAAGGCCGATGCCCTCCTCTTGTTGTCCCTGATCTCTGGACGCAACCCTGAATACCTCATTGGTCAACATGTTCAGGCGGCTGTTTCGCTCCGCAACGCAGGCCTGACCCTATTGCCAACCGGTTACATGCTGGTCGATGGGGGAAAGGCAACCACCGCGCACTACATCACCCAGACCCAGCCCATCCCGGCAGACAAACCCGATATTGCAGCAGTCACTGCCTTGGCTGGAAGCCAGTTAGGGCTCAAAGTCCTCTATCTTGATTGCGGATCCGGTGCCTTGCATCCGGTTCCAACAGCCATGGTTGAGGCGGTTCGGCAGGTCGTCGATGGTCCCCTGGTGGTGGGGGGTGGGGTTCGGACCCCTCAGCAGGCCCTTGCCTTGCGTCAGGCCGGTGCCGATTGGGTGGTCATGGGGTCTGTTTTTGAAGAAAACCCGGTGAAGGCCTGGAAGGCCTTGGCTCAGGCCTTTGAATGGGCGGTGCCGGATTGATCCTCCCTTTTCCCATCCACAGGCCCCCATCCCTGAAAGTGCAAGGCCAACAGCAAAGCCATAAAGGCACTGATACCCGCTTGGGTGCTGAGGGTGCAATCCAGACACATGCTTCCTGCAAAAATTAAATGCACGGCTTCGACCCAACTTCGATCTCGCAGGGGTCGATGCTTCCACAACAGCCACCAAGCCCATGCCAAAAGTCCCACCCCCGGTAGACCCAATTGGACTCCCAATTCCAACCATTGTTGGTGCGGCCGGTGGTAAGGGATTTCCAAGGGATGGTTTTCAAAGAGCTGGCGACCTATCGGAACCAAATCCCCGGTGCCAACCCCCCACCAAGGGTGTTGCATCCACAAATCCAAGTAGGTTTTCCAATAGGTAAAACGCATTCCCATGGATGAAAATTCCGGTTCACTGTGGGGGTAACCCTGTTGGCTTTCTTGGATTTCATGGATGGCTTCCAAGAACGGTTGTCGGACCGATTCCAAGGTATTCCAGGCCAAGAGGCTCAACAAGGCCAGGAGGCTTAATGCCCAAACCCGATGTTTAACAACGGTATAGGCTTTCCAAGCCATCCACGCTAAACCAACCAAAAGACCTACCTGGCCCACGCGCCCTTTGAGCAAGACGAGCCCCGCCAAGAGCAGGGTCCAAGCAAGACCTCGGATCCACCAACCCAAGGCCCCTCGTTCCCCGGCCCGAAAGCGATTCATGGAATCGTTGAGTAGGCCCAACAGGGCCAAGGCAATAAACAGGGAGGCCCGAGGGCGTTGCACCAAAGGCGAAGGAATTTCCGGAGTGCCCAACATCCACGGTTGTCCGGTCGCAACAATTTCTACAATCATCCCCGCTACGAAGAGATTGGCCACCCCAAATCCCAGCAAGGCCTGCCGCATGACCTTGGCGGAAGGGGTTCGCGTGCCCAGCATCAGAGGCAAGGTCAAAAAGTAATGTTTTTGATTGAGTTCCCAAAGCGTTTCCGCTCTATTCTCCGAATACAGCCCCCCGATCATGTACATCAAATAAAGGGCGGGGAATCCCCATAACACAGGATGCTTTTTCCAGGACTTCCAGAACTGGGCGGCTTGGCCAGATCTACCCAACGAAGCCAGCCAGCAACAAGCCATCAGGGCTTCGGCCAGGGAACCCAGGGCTTTGGACAAGGGGATGGAGGCCACAAAAAGGATCCAGGCCAGGTCAAAAAGGCGCCGCTCAGGCCAGTGAGCCCCGGAGGCCAAGGGGCTTGGAACGGCGTGGGTGGCGGCAGCAGTCTGGCTCAATGAAAAGGGTTCTTTTGACGCTTCCAAATTAGCGATGGTAGAGCCAGGGCCGTATTTTTGCGGAAACAAACCCTTTCCCTGACATGTTGAACACCATCGAAGAGGCTATAGAAGCGATTGCCCGTGGGGGCGTTATTGTGGTGGTGGACGATGAAGACCGGGAGAACGAGGGGGATTTTGTCGCCGCGGCATCGTTGGTGACCCCCGAGATGATCAACTTTATGGCCACCTACGGGAGGGGTTTGATTTGCACCCCATTGCCCGAAGAACGTTGTTTGGATTTGGATTTGACCCCCATGGTCACCCACAATACCACCTCCCACCAGACCCCCTTTACGGTATCGGTCGATTACCTGGGCGATGGTTGTTCTACTGGCATTTCGGCCCCGGACCGGGCTCGGACCATCCAGGCCCTAATGGACCCGACTTCGGTCCCGGAGGATTTTGGAAGACCTGGCCATATTTTTCCTCTCATGGCCCGCAAAGAAGGCGTTCTGCGTCGGGCGGGTCATACCGAGGCCTCCGTTGACTTTTCCAAAATGGCCGGTCTGCCCCCCGGAGGTGTGATCTGCGAGATCATGAACGAAGACGGGACCATGGCCCGGTTACCCGATTTGCGTCGCATCGCCGACCAGCACGGCCTGCCCTTGGTGAGCATACAGGATTTGATTGCCTATCGTTTGCGCACCGAGAACCTCGTGACCCGCCTTGTGGAGGTGGATTTGCCCACCGTTCACGGTGATTTTCGTTTGGTGGCTTTTGGCCAAGACGGCGTAGCCCAAGAACACCTGGCCTTGGTCAAAGGGGCATGGAATCCGGATGAAGCCATCGCGGTCAGGGTTCATTCATCCTGCATGACCGGGGATATTTTTGGTTCTTGTCGTTGTGATTGCGGACCCCAGCTGCACGAAGCCATGCGTATGATTCAGGAAAGAGGACGTGGCGTGATTTTGTACATGAACCAGGAAGGCCGCGGCATCGGTTTAATCAACAAACTCAAAGCCTATCGCCTTCAAGAAGAAGGCATGGATACCGTTGAGGCCAACCTGGCCTTGGGTTTTTCGATGGACGAACGAGACTACGGGATCGGCGCCCAAATTCTGCGACAGTTGGGGGTCCACCGCATGGAGTTAATGACCAACAACCCCACCAAACGCGCCGGCTTGATTGGTTATGGATTGGAAGTGGTGTCTTACATACCAATATTGACGACGCCCAATCCCCACAACCTTCGTTACCTCGAAACCAAACGGGACAAAATGGGGCATAGCCTGGAACTCCCCACGAAGCCATGAAAACGGGCTTCACTAAAAAGATTCTGCCCAACGGCTTGACGGTCTTGGTGCACCCGGATCCGGACACCCGAATGGGCTCCTTGAATATAATGGTCAAGGTGGGTTCCAGGGACGAAGACCCGGAACATACTGGCTTTGCGCATCTCTTTGAGCATTTGATGTTTTCGGGTTCCCAACACATTCCATCCTACGATCAAGTCGCTCAATCCATGGGGGCCGAAAACAACGCATTTACGTCCAACGATCTTACGGATTACTACCTCACTTTTCCGGCCCATCAACTGGAGGTGGCGTTGTGGTTGGAAAGGGATCGCATGGGCCATCCGGTCATCGATCAAAACGCGTTGGACACCCAAAAAAGTGTGGTCATCGAAGAATTCAAACAGCGTTATCTCAACCAACCCTACGGGGATGCTTGGCTCGAATTGCGGAACCTGGCCTATACCGTTCATCCCTACCGCTGGGCGACCATTGGCAAGGAACTGGCTCATATCGAAAAAGCCACCTTGGAGGTGGTATTGGATTTCAAAAATCGCTTTTATGCCCCCGATCGGATGATTTTGGCCGTGAGCGGACCCTACGAATCAGAGCACGTTGTGGAAACCGTGCAACGCTGGTTTGGGGATTGGGCCCCATCGGGTTACCAGGCCGGACCTCGACCCCAGGAGCCGGTGCAGAACGGGATTCGTCGTTTGGACAAACATGGGTCCTTTCCGGCCCCTGCACTTTACATGGCCTTTCATATGCCCGGCAGGGGAGACGCGGCCTATCAAGCTTGTGATTTGATCACCGATGTGTTATCTCGGGGACAATCATCGCGGTTGTTCCGGGATTTGGTCATGGACCGTGGATTGTTTTCGGACTTGAATGCCTATGTGACGGGGGATATGGATCCAGGCTTGTTGGTCGTCAGCGGGCATTGCGCCCCGGGTGTCGAAGTGGACCGAGCCGAAAACGCCGTATGGGAATCCCTGGAAAGGCTGCGTCACGAAGAAATCACCGACTTCGAACGCGATAAAAGTCTGCACCAAATCGAATCCTCCTTGGTTTTTGCCCGCTTGCAGGGTCTCAATATGGCGATGAATCTATGTTATTTTGAGTACCTCAGCCGTGCCGAAGATTACGATCTCGAATTGGATCGTTACCGGGCCGTAACCCCGACCATGATCCGCGAGCAGGCCTTCACCATCCTTCAGCCCTCCAACGCCTCGGTCCTGAGGTATATTCCTTCTGATCATGAATCCTGACCTTCATCGCCGACCTTCGGTACCTGATCAGCCTGAACTGACTTGGTCTTGGCCTGTCACGGCGGGAAACGAACACGTCTCCGCCTCTGTTTTGAACCTGGGCCGGGAACCTTTGTTAAGAATTGAACTTCAATGGAAATCAGGGACCTGGGAAGAACCGGTTTTTTTATCCGGACGTTTGATGACCCGCCTATTGAGCGAGGGAACCACTCGTCATTCGGCTTCTGAATGGACCGGTGCCATGGATTTTTGGGGTGCCCAAGCGCATTTTTCGATCGAGCAAGAGCGTTGCACGGCAACCCTTTACGTTTTGGAGGCTTATGTTGATCATGCTTGGCCCTTGTTCCTGGAGGCTTTGATGGAACCGGCCTTTGATCCCGAAGCGTTGAATCGTGTGATCCAATCCAAAATTCAGCATTGGAACATTGAATCGCGAAAGGTCACAGTGGCCGCTTCCCGTCGCAGCCGTTCGTTGGTATACCCCTACGGGCATCCCGAGCAGCGGCTTTCTTTTCCAGCCGATTACGAAGCGGTCACGGTCGATGATCTACGGGAGGCCCATCGGTTATTGATCCGCCAAAAGGCTCCGGCCTTGGGTCTCTGCGGTCCCTCTGCGGATCGCTTCCTGCTGCGCATCTTGGCAGATGTGAAAGGCGCTTGGCCCCAAACAGACTTTGCTGCTTCTGAAGACACGTTAACATCAAAAGAGAATCTCTTGGAGCCCCTTTCCCTTGTGATTCCAGAGCCGACCCCTTCGCTGATGCACCTTCCCATGCCGGACGCTGTTCAGGTCGCCTTGCGTTCAACCTTGGTCTTCCCCTCCAAAACCCATCTCGATTACCATGCCCTCAAAATCATGACCGTTTTGTTGGGAGGGTATTTTGGTTCAAGGCTGATGCAGAATCTGCGTGAGGACAAGGGGTTAACTTACGGAGTAGGTGCGGGCTTGCGTTCTTTTGGAGACCACGCGTTGATGACCATTCAATCCGAACTTCAGGCGGGGTCCGCTGAATTGGCTCTGGAGGAGGTTCGCTTTGAAATGCAAAGGCTGCGCGAGGAGGAAGTTGGCAAGGGTGAATTTGGCAGGGTCTTGTCGTATTTGCGGGGGCAGTGGATGGCCGGAATGGACGGTCCCCTGGCCATGATGGACCGTTATTGGGACCTATGGCACCACGGTCTTGGCGAGGACTTCCTTCGTCAATCGGTTCAAACCATGCGGGACTTGGAACCTGCGACCCTTCGCCGTTTGGCCCAGACCTACCTGGATCCCGACAAGGCGGTGGTTGTTTTAGCAGGCCCCGGCCTTTGATTTCCAAACTATCTTTCGTCCCATTCCATGAACGAGACTTATCAAATTCGTCTAAATCGCTTCGAGGGTCCCTTTGACCTCCTCTTGTTCTTTATCGAAAGGGATGAGTTGGACATTCAGGACATTCCTATCGGACGGATTACCGCCGACTTTTTGGATTACATGCAGCAGATGGCGGAGCTCAATATCGAGCTCGCTTCCGAGTTCATTTTGGTTGCGGCGACGTTGATTCGCATCAAAGCCCGTATGCTGCTTCCTCGCCCAGAATTGGATGAACAAGGCGAAGAAATCGATCCCAGAGCAGACCTGGCAGCCCGATTGCTGGAATACAAACGCTACAAAGCCGTGACCGAGGAGTTGCAGGCCATGGAGGAGCATCGTCAATCCTTGATACCTCGCGGGAACAAGGAACAGGAATGGACTCGAGTGGAGGAAAGCCTGGGCATAGACCAAGACCTCCTGCATGTGGATCTCTATCAGTTACTCAAATATTTTCATCAGGCCGTGGCCAGGGGAAGCGAACGGGTGAAAGTGGTTCACAAGGTGACGCCGTACCCGTATTCCATCGCGGCGCAGCGTAATTACCTGGCCAATCGACTCAATACCCGGGAATTTCTCACCTTCGAAGAATTGTTTGTGGATTTCACCGACAAAATGCAAGCCATTTTTACATTTCTTGCCATGTTGGAGATGTTGCAAGTAGGGCGTTTGGAAATCGAGACCCAGGATGAGTTCAATCGGTTTGGGCTTCGCCTCAAGGCCTAATTTTAGGGTGGTCAAAAGAGGATAGAATGCCGCCCATGGACCACGCCTTTTTTTCGACCTATTTTTTGCCGGCCACCCTGGTCCTCATCATGGGTGGCATGGGTTTATCCCTGAGTTTGCAAAATTTCCGAAATGTTTTGCGTTTTCCCAAAGCTGTTGTGGTCGGTCTCGTTGCCCAAATGGTGGTGCTTCCGTTGCTGGCTTTTGGGCTGGCCCATGCCTTTGGCTTGTCGCCCACCTATGCGGCCGGTCTCATGATTGTGGCCTCCTGTCCTGGAGGTGCATCGGCCGGTCTGATAAGCCATCTACTCAAGGCCAATGTAGCCCTGTCCATGTGCCTAACGACGATCAATTCTTTGTTATGCGTGGCCACCATCCCTTGGTTGGTGGATGCCTCTCTGGGGTATTTTATGAAACAAGAGGCCCATATAACCCTTCCTTTTTGGAGCACGGTCAAGGATATTGCCTTGCTGACCCTTCTCCCGACGGGGGTGGGACTTTGGCTTCGTTCCCGTTACCCGGCTTTTGCCAAGGCGGCCGATCGGCCCTTAAGGTATTTGATGCCAATTATGTTAATAGTCGCCTTTGCGGGGGTGGCGGGCGCTGAGCATCGAGGCACCGAATCGCTCGTCACTTCGGTTCGTTTGTTGTTACCGCCCACCCTTTTGTTGAACGGATTGGGGATGCTGCTGGGTCTTTTGCTGGCCTTCGTCTTTCGCTTGGGGCCGATGAGTCGGATCACCATTCCTTTGGAAGTAGGCCTCCAAAATGTATCCTTGGCCATCTTTGTTTCCCAGGTCATGCTTCACAACAACGGTATGGCCTTCGTAGCGGTGGTTTATTCGTCCTTCAGTTTTGGGACCGCTGTCCTCTTTGGATACACGTTGCGTGAAGCCACTCGCCGAATCCGTAGGTTTCTGTATTTTAGGCGGTTGCAACGGTTTCGGGAGGGTTTGAAAGGCCGTCGCTAACCATTCATTGCGCGTCATGGAATCCACAACCTTGGAACCAACAGCCCGGGAATCTGCGCATTCAGAATCCGTTTTGTATTTATTGCCATCCCTTTTGGATGCCGAGTGGGGTGGCGACCATATCGGAAGCAGAGTTCGCGAAATTTTAGCCAATTTGGAATACCTGGTGGTTGAATCGGAGCGCGAAGCAAGGCGTATGATTCGACGAATGTTACCAGGAGTGGATCTGAACCGATACACGCTTGTATTGCTGAATGAGCATCACCGAGAACCTCGATACGGGGATTTTTTGGAACCCATGCACAGAGGCTATTCCATGGGTTTGATGTCGGATGCCGGCCTTCCGGTTTTGGCGGATCCTGGTTCCGGTCTGGTCCTCGAGGCGCATCGACAGGGTTGGAAGGTCGAGCCTCTGAGCGGACCTTCGAGTTTGATGTTGGCTTGGATGGCCAGCGGCTTGAACGGGCAACACATGGAGTTTCATGGCTATCTTCCAATCCAGGCCTCGGATCGGATTCGCCAGCTCCGCGAAATGGAGCAGCGTTCTCAACGGACCCATCAGACCCAGGTTTGGATCGAAACGCCTTATCGCAACGATGCCCTCTTGGAATCAGCCCTTCGATGCCTCCAACCGAATACCCTCTTATGCGTCGCTTGTGAAATTACCGGTGGTCCCAAGGAATGGATTAAAACCCGGCGTGTTAATGAATGGGTGGAGGCCATGCAACGAGGGGAGGGGCCGTCCCTTCACAAAAGACCTTGCGTCTTCCTCCTGCAATGCCCCTAAAGATTCCCTGGCCCATGGGCCCTGTGATTGGCTACGAAATACAAGCAGGTTTTTCGTAAATTCGTGTTTCGCTCCTTAACCCCAAACCCCCGAGGCTATGATTGGATGGATTTTTTTTGCAGTAATCGCCTTGGGCGGTTTTGTATTTGTTCTGACCAAGTACACCAAGGAGCCGCACGATTAGTCTGCTTGGGGCCGCTTATTGGGGCTTCATAGAGGCTCTTTGGAGACGGTCGTTGATCGCAGCACCCAATCCTGTGTTGGGAACTTTTTGGGCCAAGATGATACCGGCTATTTTTTCGAGGCGTCGCAGGGCCCCAAACAATTGATGAGCAGCTTGTTCCAGGTCGCCTTTTGGACTCAAAATTTCTTGATTCCAAGCCGCAACCCTGGAATCCATCAACACTTGATCAAAACGCAGAAGGGCCGGTGGTTGGGGCTTTTGGTTTAGGGGGTCGTGTTGGTTGAGCCAATCCATAAGAGCCAAGTCGTCCTCAAACAAAAACAGGGGTACCGAGGGGGCGTAATGATGGGCCAAGGTTCCGGGCGCTCGTTGGGCCTGATCCGCTTGTGCGAGATGGTTCGGGCGTTGAAGGGGGCGACCCAAGAAGGCCTCCAAGGATTCGGCGGTGAGTCCGCCCTCCCGAAGCAACAGCGGTTCAGACCCGCTCAGGTCCAGGACTGTGGACTCTACGCCGATACGACAGGGACCTCCATCCAAGATATAAGGAATTTGTTCGCCCAATTGGTCGGCTACATGGTCGGCGGTGGTCGGGCTGGTCCGTCCAAAGAGATTGGCCGAGGGTGCTGCCAGCGGAAAATCCAAGGAACGAAGTAGTTCCAGGGTGAGGGGATGTCGGGGGATTCGGAAACCGGCGGTCTTCAATCCAGCCGAAACTTCGTCGGGTAGAATGGATGCTTTGGGCAAAATAAGGGTCAAGGGTCCGGGGCTGAAAGCTTGCAGTAGGGCATAGGCCGTATCAGGTACATCCACGGCGTAGCGATTCAGTTCCTCCTGACTGGCCAAGTGGACAATGAGTGGATCGGTCAAGGGGCGTCCTTTGGTTTCAAAGACCCGCAGCAAGGCCTCCCGATCGCAGGCATTGGCGGCCAGACCGTACACGGTTTCGGTAGGAATGCCTACCGGCCAGCCGTCCCGAAGCCAGGCCCCCGCTTCTTGGATCGAGGTTCCGATTATCGCCATTGATTTCCCATTAATTCCTTCCAAAACCCTGCAAGTTTAGGGCCTCTACGCCTAAATTGGCCTCCGTTTCGGACAAAGCCCGGACTTCTACGTATGCGTTTTATTTCAATCATTCGGTTGGGGGTCATCGTGGCCCTTTTGGTCGGGACTGGGTTCGGGTCAACGGGTTGGGCCCAGAGCCAGACGCCTGTTGTTCGTTGTGCGACCACGGAGGTGATGGAGCGAATGAGGAACCAGGGATTGTGGGCAGAGACCGACGCACAATTTGAAGCATGGATGGCTCAACAGCAGGCAGCTGCCTCGGGAGGCCAGGGTCGTGCCTTATCACCGGGGACCCTGTACACCATCCCGGTGGTGGTCCATATTATCTATCAAAACGAAACGGATGTTTGGAACATATCGGACCAACAGGTGCTATCTCAGATTCAAATCCTGAACGAAGATTTTCGCCGACTCAACGCAGACACGGTGAATACCCCGGCCGGTTTTGCGGCCGTAGCAGGCTATCCCAACATTGAATTTTGCTTGGCCCGCAGGGATACCCTTGGGCAGAATACCACCGGCATCATTCGCCACCGATTTCAACAACGGGCCTCTTGGTCCACGAGCCAATTTGATGGGACCGTGAAACCCAATACTCGTTGGAATCCCAACCTTTATTACAATCTATGGATTGCCAACCTTAGCGGAGGGGTGCTGGGTTATGCTCAGTTTCCGTCTGGTAGTGGATTGCAGGGATTGACAGGAAGCGCGAACGCCAATACCGATGGGAGTGTTCTCCTTTATTCCAGTGTCGGGCGACCCCCGCACAATCCCTTCCCCGGCCAGTATAATTTGGGTCGGACCGCCACCCACGAAGTCGGTCATGCTTTGGGTCTTCGGCACATCTGGGGCGACGGCAACAACTGCAGCGCCACCGATTATTGTGCAGATACGCCTCCCTCGGATGCGGCCAATTACGGCTGTCCGTTAACCCATGCCTCTTGCGGTGGTCTGGATATGGTGCAGAACTACATGGACTATACCAACGATGCCTGCATGAACTTGTTCACGTCCAACCAAGCATCCCGCATGTGGACGGTGTTACAAAATTCACCCCGCCGTAATTCTTTGCTGACATCCCCGGCCTGCATGCCGCCCGATATCGTACCTGCGGCGGCTTGGTCCCAGAGTGCGGATTCACTTTGCCCAGGTGCCACGGTTCAGTTCAGAGATCAGAGCCTCAACCGTCCAACCCGCTGGCGTTGGACCTTTGCAGGTGGTATTCCCAGCAGCGATACCAACCAAATCCCCGCTCCGGTACGTTACGATAGTGCGGGGGTTTATCCGGTGACCTTGATGGTTTCCAATTCGGCCGGGGCCGATACCTTGGTGGTAGCGGGTACCATTCGCGTTTTGAGTGGTCTGATTGCATCCTTGGATAGCTTGACGCCCCTCTGCCAGGAACAAGCCCCGCGTTTTTTGACGGGGGGCTGGCCCCGTGGCGGTACCTACAGCGGTGCCGGGGTGGATAGCCTGGGGCGCTTCCGACCTGGCTTGGCCGGTCCTGGATTGCACCCCATTGTCTACGCTTTGGGAGGTAGCTGCCAGAGCAGAGACACATCCTGGCTCCGGGTGAATGCCACTCCCGTTGTAGCATTCACTCCTTTGGCTGCCTTGTGTCGCAACAACGGCCCGGTCACCTTATCCGCTACGCCCGTTGGGGGGACCTTCAGCGGCAACGGGGTCCAGGGCTCTGCATTTGTGCCAGGGGCGGCAGGCGTTGGACAACATACCCTGCGCTATGTTTATTCTGATTCGTTGGGCTGCAGCGGCGTGGACAGCATCGTCGTTCGGGTCCGGGCCTTGCCGGGTTTGGGATTCCCTGCACCTGCTCCCGTTTGCTTGGATCGGGATACCCTCCGGCTCAGCGGGGGAAGTCCCGCAGGGGGAACCTATGTGGGCAATGGGGTCCTGAACGGGGTGGTGCAATTGCGCATTCTGGGCGCAGGCATCCACTCGGTGGGTTATACGGTCGTCGATAGCAACGGTTGCCGGGATACGCTCTATCGTTCTCTAACGGTACGGCAACCCCAAGCGCTTTCTTTTACGGCCCTCGGCCCTTATTGCCCCAACGATCTCAATGCGATCCTTTCCAATGCTTCGGTGGGTGGGGGCACCTTCACAGGACCCGGGGTCAGCTTCGGGATTTTTTCTCCGGCCCAAGCCGGCCCTGGATGGCACCGGATTACCTACACCGTGAATGATTTGGGTTGTCAGCTGACCGATTCGTTTATGATTCGGGTCCTAGCCCAGGCCCCTTCCGAAATTCGGCAATACCATCCCGATTCTTTGTTTTCGTATTACCTGGGGACCACGTACCAGTGGTATGTGGACGGTTCCTGGTTGCCGGCCCTGAATACCCGCTCGATTCGCCCGCCTCGTAGCGGTATTTACACCGTTCAATTGGGCACGGATTCCTGTTTGACCATGGTGAGTCCTCCGTATCAGTATTTTGTTGCAGGTTTGGATCCAGCCATGTCGGGCCAAGACCCAGGGTCCTGCCTTCGGGTTGGCAATCCCTTTGGAAGCACCCTTCAAATGACCTTGACCTGCATGCCTTGGACCGAAGTCCATGAAATCCGCGTGGTCGATGCCAGAGGTCGGGTGGTGTTTGGGCCTTGTTCCCCGGTGCTTTGTGGGGCGCCGAATGGCGCCGAGTCTTGGAATTTGGGTGCCGGTCCCTGGCCAGAGGGCTTGTATCAATTGATGTTAAGAACCAAAGGGGGTTGGACAACTCGAAAGGCCCTTCGTATAACCGAACGTTAAACAACTGTATGATGGATTTTTGGGGGATCCCCTGGCCCAAAGCCCTGCTGACGGTGGGGAATTTGGTCTTGTTAGAAACATTGGTATCCGTTGATAATGCCGCCGTTATGGCCAGCATGGCGATGCGATTACCGGCACATCAACGGGGCAAGGCCTTGCGATACGGCTTGATAGGGGCTTATGTCTTCAGGGGTTTGTGTTTGTTGTTAGCAGGTTGGATGCTGAACCTGTGGTGGATTAAGCCATTGGGTGGAGCCTACCTCTTGTATTTGGCCTACCGGCATTTTGGTAGCAAAGGCGGTGGAATCACCGAAGGGGTTGACGGGGGGCAGGGCAAACAGCGAGGCTTTTGGTGGACGGTCCTGAGCATCGAATTAATGGACTTGGCCTTCTCGGTTGATAATGTGTTGGTGGCTGTCGCTTTTGCGGACCCCGGCATGCAGGCCAGTCCGGAACAAAAGCAGGGGGCGTTGATCTTGCTCTATTTTGGGGTTTTCATAGGAATCCTCGCCATGCGTTTTGTGGCCCAGTATTTTATTGGACTGATGGAACGCTACCCTCGTTTGGAGCACTCAGCCTACCTGGTCATCGGAATTCTGGGTCTCAAATTATGTTTGGGCGATTGGGTTGCGCTCCGGGCCGGCGATCTACCCATGATAGGTTCGGCTTTGGGCCACCCCGAAGCCGGGCATTGGGCGGATATGGGTTTTTCGATGCTCACCTTGGCGGTTTTTGCCTGGCCTCTCTTGGTCGGTCGTCGTTCCGCGCGTCGCCCAAGTCGTTCGAAGGCCTCCTAGGTCTTTCAGGCGTCTCCCAAGTCTTTTGGGATGAGTTCAAAGGTTGCTCCTAAGCTGAGCTAAAGGGGACATTAAAATTGTTGCAGGGACTCCAGGGAATTAAACATAGGACCTACCTTAGAGTCCAATAGGCTCAAAACCAATACATATGATGAAAATTCGCCTCTTTTTGCTCCTGAACCTGCTTTTGGCAGGCTGGGCAGGTGCCCAAGTTTCACCTTCGATGCGTTCTCAGTTGATGTTGACCGGTCGCATTGTGGATACCGCGGGCCTCGGGGTCGTTGGGGCCCAGGTGATGGTATGGGATACCGCAGCCCAGCCTTTTGTTTTTGGTTTTACATCAACCACCAACAACGGTTTTTATTCATTGCGTGTTTTAGGACGTTCCTCCGGGACCCTTCGAATGCGTGTTACAGACTGTTCCGGTCAGGTTTACTTGGATTCGGTGGTTTACAATAGTAGCAGTGCGTTTACCCGAAATTTCACAGTACAGTGTCGGATTCGTGTCCCCAATCCACCACCTCCACCACCTTTACGTCCTTGCAATGCGGCGTTTTCGTTCCGTCCCGATACGGGACTGGCCGTTCGTTTTGCGCCGGCCGTTGTGGATACCCTTTGGACCTACCGTTGGTCTTTTGGGGATGGGAATCTTTCAACCCAAGTCTCTCCAGCCCATACCTACGCCTCCGGTGGCATGTACACCGTTCGTTTGGTGGTGACGCGTTTATCGACCACGGCCGGCGCGGCCTGCTCCGATACCGAATCCCGGGTGGTCAATGTGCCCATGCCTCCCCGTCCACCGATTTCCAACCCTTGGAGCATTCCTTGCAATCCCCGCTTTGGGGCCAGGGTTGATACGACTCTTACGGTGCAGTTTCGCTCGGTTATGCAGGATACGACGGCGCAATATTCCTGGAATTTTGGCAACGGCTCTACCTCGAGTGTTCGCAATCCGTCCCATACCTACGGTTCGGCGGGTTCCTATGTGGTTGTTTTGGCGGTATCCCGCCCAGGCACCACCCCTGGAACTTCTTGCGCCGATACCGCTTGGTTGCGGATTTCCGTTCCAGGTTACCGCCGGCCCCGGATCATTACCAACCCCCGACCTGTTCCACCACCATCTTCTTGCCAAGCCCGTTACCTTGTTACGACCGATACCCAACCTTTGGGTTACTTGTTCTCGGTTCGTCCTGCCATGGCTCGAATGACGTATGCTTGGAGTTTTGGGGACGGTACCACGGCCACCGGCCCTACCGTTCGCCACACCTATGCGTCGGCAGCGTCCTATACCGTTTGCTTGACAGTGACCGATACCACCGGGGCATGTACCTCCACCCGCTGTGATACTTTGGTGGCTAGCAGCTTGCGTTCATCAAGCGGTGGCATCGGTGCCCCTCGACAGGCCTCCACGACAACATCTTCAAGCATTCCCCCACAGAGCCTGGAACTTTATCCCAATCCAGTCCGCGAAACATTGCACCTGGTCTTGGGTGCGGGTCAAGGACCGGCTGTTTTACGAATCATGGATTTGACCGGTCGGGTTATCCTAACACAGCCCTTCAAGCTGGGTTCTGCGACACAACGCGAATCCATTGCCGTCCAAGACTGGCCCCTGGGAACCTATGTTCTCACCCTGGATCGGGAAGGCAAGCGCGAATACCGCCGCTTTGTAAAACAATAAAAACACGGCCCGCACGGCCCAATGGGCATTGCGCGTGTTCCACCAAAAAATCAAGGGCCAATCCGGATGGGTTGGCCCTTTTTGATTTACGAAAAAAAGTGGTCTCGGCAGGAATCGAACCTGCATCTTAGGTTCCGGAAACCCACATACTATCCGTTGTACTACGAGACCTTGAGCCTTGAAAGAACAAAGCCGACGATAGGTCGGCTTTGGGGTTGTAGCGGGGGCCGGACTCGAACCAGCGACCTTCGGGTTATGAGCCCGACGAGCTACCAACTGCTCTACCCCGCAATAATTGGTCGGCAAAGATACGATTTATTTCTTTGCTCCCCAAATTATGGACGATATTTGTGGCCGATGATGCGTCTGGGGGTTTCCTGGGCGTCTTGGACCACCTCGTATGAACCCAATCGACCCAACCCAACCCGTAGCGACCGACTCGCAGCCGGCTTTTGGCCCTGATTTCAAAGCAGGTTTTATCAATTTGTTGGGGAAACCCAACGCCGGCAAATCCAGTTTATTAAACGCCTTGGTAGGGGAACCCCTTTCCATTGTCACTCCCAAAGCCCAAACAACCCGGTCTCGTTGCCTGGGCATGTTGCAAGGGGAGGGTTATCAATTGATCTTGGGGGATACTCCAGGCTACCTGGAGGCCCGCTATGCTCTGCAAAGAATGATGACTCGCAGCATCGAAACGGCTTTGGAAGATGCGGATGCCCTGGCTTGGGTTGCTGATTTGCGTGACGATCCGGAATCCGAGTCGTTTTTGCCTCGGTTGTTGCCGCCTTCTATGCCCATCCTTTTGGTTCTAAACCAAGCGGATACCTTGGATCAAGCCGCAAGGGAACAGCAGATTGCGTTGTGGCAGCAGGCCTTCCCTGGATTGCCGACCCTGACGACCTCTTGTGTCAGCGGTGAGGGGGTGGATGCACTGCGGTCTTGGATGTTGGAAGTTTTGCCGGTGCACCCACCGTATTTTGATCCAGAACAATTGACAGACTTGACCGATCGCGTGATGGCATCGGAATGGGTCCGCGAACAGATTTTTTTGAAGTATCACCAGGAAATCCCCTACGCATCCCACGTTGTAACCGAATCGTTCAAGGAAGAGGAGAAAATTCTTCGGATTGAATGCACCATTTACGTGGAACGGGACAGCCAAAAAGGGATTGTTATCGGTGCCAAAGGTTCGGCCCTCAAAGCGGTCGGAACGGCGGCTCGGCAACAAATGGAGAAATTTTGGGGAAGACCTGTCTACCTGGGCTTGCATGTCAAAGTCCGAAACGATTGGCGGGATGATCAGCGTATGCTCAAGTACTTTGGTTATACTGCCGAATAAAAAAATTCAACCAACCTTTTAGACCATGAGCCGTATTGTTGCTATTGTAGGCCGACCCAATGTTGGAAAATCCACCTTGTTTAACCGCCTGACCGGATCACGCAAAGCTATTGTGGATGATGTGGCGGGTGTTACCAGGGATCGTCACGGCGCCATGGTGGAATGGAACGGTCAGACCTTCACGTTGATAGACACCGGGGGCTTTGTGGAAGGGAGCGAGGATGCTATGGAGCGGGCGATTAATCGTCAGGTCAAGGCCGCCATGGAGCAGGCGGATTTGTTGTTGATGATGGTCGATGTTCAAACGGGGATTACCGACCTGGATGCCGAGTTGGCGGATCAACTGCGTCGCTCTCGTCGGCCGGTGATTTTGGTGGTGAACAAGGTGGACCACGGTGAACGCCTGCCCATGGCGGCCGAGTTTTATTCCTTGGGTCTGGGCGAATTATTCACCCTCTCATCGCAGACGGGTTCGGGCACCGGGGAATTGTTGGACGAAGTGTTGCAGCGACTGCCGGCTGCTCAAGCCGAGGCCGAAGAAACCACCATCCCCAAGGTAGCTTTGGTCGGTAGACCCAACGTGGGCAAATCCACCTTGCTCAACGCCTTGATGGGGGAGGAGCGCAGCATCGTTTCGGAAGTCGCTGGTACAACCCGAGATGTCGTTCATTCGGAACTCAAAGCCTTTGGGCATCATTTCCTTATGATGGATACCGCGGGGTTGAGGCGCAAAGCAAGGGTGGAGGAAGATATTGAATTTTATTCGGTTATGCGAACATTGCGGACCCTTGAAGACTGCGATGTCGTGGTTTTGTTGGTGGACGCCCGCGATGGCCTGCAGGCCCAGGACCTTAGTATCTTTCATTTGGCCCAGAAGCACCAAAAAGGTATCATCCTGGCGGTGAACAAGTGGGACCTGATCACCAAGGACCACAAAACCATGGACCGCACCCGGGATGAACTCCTAGCCAAGACGGCCCCCTTCAACGATCTGCCCGTTCTCTTTATTTCTGCCCTCGAAAAACAGCGTTTGATCAAATTATTGGAGGAGATTGCGGCCGTTGCAGCCCGTCGCTCCCACAAAGTATCCACCGCGCCTCTGAACGAATACATGCAGGAAGTCATTGACGCCTATCCGCCACCTGCGTACAAGGGCAAGTACATTCGAATTAAGTACATCACCCAACTCAAGACCACGACGCCCACCTTCGTTTTCTTTTGTAACCTGCCCCAGTATATCCGCGAGCCTTACAAGCGTTACTTGGAGGGCAAAATCAGGGCTCGCTACGACTTCAGCGGGGTCCCTCTCCAATTGTACTTTCGACAGAAATAAGGGGTGCGTGTGGGGGTGTGTCTATTATTGTGGACGTATAAATCCTGAAGCAGTCGCCAAAAAATCATCCCCAGCCCCTTAAATCGGTGTTTTTCAAGAAAAGTTGACAGTCATTCAAAAATAATGGACAAAATATTTGGTGCGAGCACTCAGGGTTCGTACTTTTGCCACACTTAAACCCCCATACAATGAACAAGTTTCTTGCAATGTTGATGGTTAGCGCTACCCTGTTCGTAGTAGCTTGCAACAACGCCGCTGAGGAGGCTCCTGCTGAAGAGGCCACCACCGAAGAAATGCCAGTTGAAGAGGCTGCTCCTGCTGCCGACACCACTGCCACCGACACCACTGCTGCAGCTACACCTGCTCAGTAATCGGACCTTCACGATTCGAAGCCATCCTCAGGGATGGCTTTTTTTTTGCCCAAAATTTTGTATGTCTCCCCCCGGCAGTTTCTCAACTCATCACCCACCCAAGGACTTAGTCCAAGGCACAGGCCTGTCGAAGAACCGGGTCGTTTTGGGCAAGGACTTGCATGTAGACCGTATGACCAAAGAGGGTTCGGCCCAAATGAGCTTTGAAAGAAGCGCGCAAGGCGTCCCAAGCCGCCTTATCCATGGGCTTGTTTTGGAGGCTGGGAATCTGTTTTTGGACCAAGGTCTTGGCGGAGCTTTCCGGCCATTGGTAGGAAGCCAAGAAAGAGGAGGCACCTTGACGTTTAATCCGTTGGGCTTCTTCGGTTTCGGCCATGCGCAGGGCTTCTTCGGCCAACGCACCTGATTCCATGAGGGCTATATGGGCATCGGACCAGGCCGTGTAACCGGGTTGAGCCCAATAGTCCGGCGCAATACCTCCGCTGTCCGTGGATAGGTCCCCGTTTTGGCTGGGACGATAGGGGGTCTGGATGCTGCGTCCACGCGGGGTATAGTACCTCGCAACGGTCAGGCGAATGGCAGAACCGTCCCCGCGTTCAAATTGCTGTTGAACCAATGCTTTGCCGTAGGAACGCTGCCCCATCAAGCGGGCCCGGCGATGGTCGTGCAATGCTCCCGCCAGGATCTCGCTGGCCGAGGCCGATCCCTGGTCAATCAATACGACCAATTCACCCTCTTCGTGGATTCCATCGCGCGTTGTGTAGTAATCCCGGCGTGGCTGGTGATAGCCTTTGGTGTAGGTGACCAATTTTCGTCCACCCAAAAATTCATCGGCAATCGCAACAGCGGACTCCAGGTACCCTCCCGGATTGCCACGGAGATCCAACAGCAGCCGATCAATGGGACCCTCCTTGCGTAGGCTTGTCAAGGCTTCGCAGAACTCACGATGTGTTTGTCCTCCAAATTTGTTAATCCGCAAGTGGGCGATGCCTGGGGCCGGGCGCCATGCCAAATCAACACTTTTGATTTCAATGCGATCCCGCACAATAACATATTCAAACAATCGCGCTCCGGATGGGCGGAAAATGGTTAGACGAACCTTGCTGCCACGGGGCCCGCGTAGATTCTTGAGCACCCATTCGTTGGTCAATCCGCTGACTGGTAGTGGTTTGTCATCGATGAGAACAATACGATCCCCGGAGCGAATCCCTCGGCGTTCGCTGGGTCCCCCAGGCAAAGCCGATACAACGCGGATGCTGTCGTTGAGCAGGTTAAACTCCACGCCAATCCCGTCAAAATTCCCTTCCAAGGCCTCATCAGCTGCCTGCTTCTCAACGGGGGGTAGATACGTGGAAAAGGGGTCCAATTCATTAAGCAAAGCTTGTGCTGAAACGGCTTCAAGGGAATCAAAATCCAAGGAATCCACATAGCGATTTTGGACCAAATCGCGGATCCAATTCATTTTGGAGCCTTGTTCACCGTTGTTACCCCTGCCATACTGCAGAAAAATCCCTCCGGCCAGTCCAAGGGCCAGCCACCCAAAGCGACTCAACAAAGTGGAAGGACGGAGGCTCGCTTTGGGGGGGCGGAGCAAGGGGTCGCGGTTGTTGGGGTTCGCTTCGATGGGGCGGAGGTTAAAATCGTTGTTTTTCCAAAGGTAAGCGTCGCAGGCCGGGTGCCTGTGCATTCTACCTTTGCAATCATGATGGGCAGTCAACACAAGTCGGATGCGGCCACCAACACCGGACGCTCTTTAACGGAATCCGCCTCCGAACACCGGCACTTGGAACTCATGGGTTTGGCAGAAATCCTGGAACGGATGAACGGAGAAGACCAAAAGGTGCCGCTGGCGGTGGCCGCTGCGCTCCCGCAGATTCAGGCCCTGGCCGAGGCCGTGCTCCGCGGCATGAAAGCTGGGGGGCGCTTGTTTTACCTGGGCGCCGGCACGAGTGGGCGTTTGGGGGTGGTGGATGCCAGCGAATGTCCGCCCACCTTTGGCGTGGATTTTGACAAGGTCATTGCCCTTATCGCCGGGGGAGACGGGGCCATCCGCAAGGCCGTGGAATTTGCAGAAGACGATGAGGAAGCCGGCTGGAAGGATTTGGAGGCCTACCACCCGGGGCCCCTGGACACGGTGGTGGGTCTGGCTGCCTCCGGCCGAACACCTTATGTTCTGGGAGCTTTGAAGGCCTGCCAACAACGGGGGATTCCAACGGGTTGTGTGACCTGCAATCCGGGGGCTGAGCTGTTGACTTGTTCGGACTACCCGGTCGTGGTGGCCGTGGGTCCTGAATTTTTGACCGGGTCAACGCGACTCAAAAGCGGAACCGCCCAGAAGCTGGTGCTGAACATGCTGACCACCTCGGTGATGATTGGGTTGGGACTGGTGGAGGACAACAAGATGACGCATCTTCGACCGTCCAACCTCAAACTGCAGGACAGGGCACGGCGCATGATCATGGAGGCCACCGGGTTGGGTGCGGAGCAAGCCGACCAATACCTGCGTCAACATGGACAGGTTCACCGGGCCGTACAAGCCTATCGTCAGAGCCCCAACCAACCCAGCAAGGATTAGTCGTGCATTTATTGGAACCATACGGCCGTTGGACCGCGTTGTACCAAGGAGACCTGGATCGTTGGAACCCTCTGGCTCGTCAGGAGCGCCCTGTTGAAGGCTATCATTTGTTATACGATCATTTGTTGCATCCCGATTGGGATAGCTTAGGGTCCGAAACCCTGTATGTCAAAGTTTTGTTTGCTGATTACACCCTTGAGTTCGCTGTTATTGAATTGATGGGCGAGTGGAACGATGCCTTGAGCAACGATGTGATGTGGTTGAAGCGCGAATTGGTGGATCCGCTTTTGGCGGCGGGCATTCGAAAATTTGTTTTGATTGGCGAAAATGTCCTGAATTTCCATGGGGACGATGATGCGTATTACGAAGAATGGGCCGAAGATTTGGAAGACGGATGGTTGATTGGGATGGGTTTTCGGGAACATATATGCCTGGATTGGGATCAGCAGGGTCTGCAGCGTTACATGCACTACGGGGAGTCTTGGACCGATCCGGCCTGGCGGACCCGTCACCCCGTCCAATTGTACTGGATGATTACCACCCGTTTCCAACCGTCCTTGGACATGCCCGACGACCTACCCTCCCTTAACCCTTAACGACCCCTTGGCAAGACCTCGCTTCAATTCCAATCATCGCACCGATGCCCCCCAACAAATGTCGCGCATCCGGGCCGATCAGTGGCGCAGTGTACGGTGGGTACTGCCCTACGTGAGGCCGTATCGTTTTCGTTTATTGCTGAGCGCTTTGCTTTTGATGATAGGAACCCTGCTTTCGTTGGCCTTTCCTTGGCTCATGGGGCGCATGCTGGACAGCGCATTGAACCCGGGAAAATCGGCTTGGAATATGCAGCACTTGGCTTTGGCCCTGGGCGCCCTGCTGGCTGTGCAGGCGGTCCTGTCTTTTGTGCGAATTCGGACCATGATCGAAGTGGCCGAAAAGGTTTTGGCGGATGCCCGCTCCGCCGTTTTTGATCATTTGTTACGGATGCCCATGAGCTTCTACATGAAGCATCGCGTTGGGGAACTCCAAAGTCGTCTCAGTTCGGATTTATCCCAAATTCAGGATGCCGTTTCATCCACCCTGACCGAATGGTTGCGGCAGGTTTTGGTATTGGTTGGAGGCCTGACCTTGTTGGTGTACACTTCTTGGAACCTAACCCTCTTTTTGTTAATGATTTTGCCGTTGTTGGTTTTGGTTGCCGTTGTTTTTGGTCGCAAAATCCGTCGTTTAGCGGGGAGGGCTCAGGATGAACTGGCCAACAGCCAGGTGGTGGTCGAAGAAACCCTGCAGTCCATTGCGATGGTCAAGGCCTATACCGGCGAGGTCTTGCAAGGGGCTCGGTACCGGACCGGCCTGGAGGCCACGGTTCGCGAAGTCATGAAGGCGGCTTGGTACCGGGGAGCGTTTGCGGCTTTTATTGTGTTTGGTTTGTTTGGTACGGTGGTTTTGGTTTTGTGGTACGGTGCGGGGATGGTTCAGGAAGGACAAATGAGTGTGGGGGAATTGACAGGCTTTGTGCTTTATGCCACCTTTGTGGGTGGGGCCATGGGCAGTTTTGCCGAATTGTACGGTCAGCTCCAAAAATCATTGGGCGCTACCGAGCGGGTTTCGGATTTGCTCAAAGAACCCACCGAGGACGAGGTATGGGCCGAGAAAGGAGCAACCTTGGCGACAACACCCAACCTCCGAGGATTGGAAGGTGAGGAATCCGATGCCCTGGTTTTGGAGGAGGTATCCTTCGCCTATCCTTCGAGGCCGGAGGTTTTGGTCCTGGACCGGGTGAGTCTACGAATACGGCAGGGAGAGCGTTTGGCCGTGGTAGGGCCCAGCGGAGCCGGGAAATCCACCTTGGTTCATTTGTTGTTGGGATTCTATGCGCCGGATTCCGGGGGTATCTTGGTGAATGGTCGGGATTTGAGGACGATGGATTTGCGCACGTACCGTGAATCATTAGCGGTTGTTCCTCAGGATCTTAGTTTATTTGGAGGCACCCTGGCCGATAACATCGCCTACGGTCGACCCGCAGCGTCTGAATCTCAATGTCGTGAAGCGGCTGAACAAGCCCATGCCTTGGATTTTATCATGGCCTTTCCACAGGGGATGCAAACCATGGTGGGGGAGAGGGGAATCCAAATTAGCGGGGGCCAAAGGCAACGAGTGGCCATTGCCCGTGCCATCCTTCGGGACCCCAAGTTCTTGTTTTTGGACGAAGCGACTTCGGCCCTGGATACCGAATCCGAGGTGGCGGTCCAACGAGGGCTGGATCGCCTGATGGAGGGACGGACTACCGTGGTGGTGGCGCATCGGCTCAGCACCGTTCGCCATGCCGACCGGGTTGCTTTTTTGGACGGTGGAAGGGTGGTTGAATACGGAACGCCTGCTGAATTAATGAGCCAAAAAGACAGCCGTTTTCGACAGTGGATGGAAAGCCAGGGGGAGACGGCCTAACCAAGCAGGACTGGGCCCTCGGTTCCTGCTTTTTTTTGACAAAAACCCTTTAATTTGGGCTCTGACCTTTATTTTTGCCCGGTGGAAATTTGCCTTTGCACTCCCTTCCTTCTCCTAAACTTTCCCTCATGACAATGAGCCGCTTACGATTGTTTTTAGGCCGCGGCGCCCTTTGCTCAGTTTTTCTTGGCCTTTTCTTGGTCCCTCAATTGGTTGAGGCCCAACCCAATGGAGCTGAATTGTTCGCTAACAACTGTGCTTCTTGCCACAAAATCCACCAGGATTTGGTAGGCCCCGCCCTCAAAGGGGTGGAAGAACGCAGGGACCAGGCTTGGCTCCTCAAATGGATTCGGAATTCCCAAGCCGTCATTGCATCCGGCGACCCGTACGCGGTCAAACTTTACGAAAAGTGGAATAAATCAGCGATGACCGCCTTCGATTGGTCCGACGAGGAGATCCTGGCTGTTCTAGCCTACATCAAAGAAGAAGGCGCCAAAGCTCCCGTAGCGGCTGCCGCTACGGGTGGAGCAGGGGACGGCACCGGAGCAGGGGACCAAAACAACGGGGGATTCACCACCCTGACCCTTTGGGTTGTCTTATTTGCCAGTGGTCTGATCCTTTTGCTTTTGGGATTGCTCCAAAGGCAGTACCGCCTCCTCTACGACGAAAGGGTCGCAACGGGCCGCCTACCCAAGGAGGATCTTCGGCAGTTTGGCTTGCAAATCCGACTCAAACCCTTGCATGTGGTCGGTGGTGGTTTGACCCTGGTCTTGGTTTCGGGTATTGGATGGGGGGTCGACGTGGCTTCCAATGTGGGGATTCAGCAAGGCTATCAACCAACCCAGCCCATCGCCTTTTCGCATGAATTGCATGCTGGCACCCATGAAATTGCCTGTACCTATTGCCATACCGGCGCAGAGCGTGGCAAATCGGCCACCATTCCGGCTGTCAATGTCTGCATGAATTGCCACAACCAAATCAAGAAGGAATCCCCTGAAATCAAGAAGATTCTAACGGCCTATGAAACCAACACCCCAATCGAATGGGTGCGTATTCACAATTTGCCTGATTTCGGATATTTTAATCACTACCAACATTACAAAGTGGCCGGTATTCAATGCCAGACCTGTCACGGACCCATTGAAAAAATGGCGGAGGTCTACCAACACAGTCAGCTCACCATGGGTTGGTGTATTAATTGCCACCGCGAGACCAAGGTTAACCTGGACAATGGCTACTATCAACAAGTTCATGGAAACTCCGAGGCCTTCAAGCAGGCCGTCGCCGACAAAGGTTTGACCATTGCCAACCTTGGCGGCTTGGATTGTGCCAAATGCCATTACTAATCTGTTGTTTCGGACCCTTCCTCACCAAGAATCCTGGATAAACGACCTCACCTAAATTCACCTATCGTGGAAAAAAAATACTGGAGAAGCCTTGAAGAACTCAAGAATACCGACGCTTTTGTCCAGGAGAGTTCCAAAGAATTTGCCCAAGAACTCCCGCTGGACGATGTGTTTTCCGGCAAAAATGATTTGTCGAGCAACCGTCGCGACTTTTTGAAGTATTGTGGTTTTGGTCTGTCGGCTGCTGCTTTAGCGGCCTGTAACCAAACCCCTGTCAAAAAGGCCATTCCCTTTGTGATGCACCCGGAAGAGTTATCTCCTTCGCTTCCCAATTGGTACGCCACCTCCTACTTTGACGGTGTTGATTATGCCTCTGTTTTGGTTAAATGCAGGGAAGGTCGCCCCATCAAAATCGAAGGCAACAACATGTCCTCCATCAATCGTGGTGGAATCAATGCCCGGGTTCAGGCCTCGGTATTGGGGTTGTATGACGAAGAAAGACTGCGCGAGCCCTCCATGGATGGCAACCCTGTTTCTTGGGAAGATTGGATGGGCGAACTGGTTCAAGAATTAAGCGGTGCCGCTCCTGGAACGGTCCTCTTATTGACCCCCTCGGTGGTTTCACCGTTGACCAAGGGTTTGTTACAACAAACGTTGAACCGGTTTCCTTCGCTGCGTCACGTGGTGATGGACAGCGTCTCTGTTTCTTCGCTTCTTGAGGCCAATGAAATGCAGTTTGGCCAATCGGCGATCCCGGCTCTGCGATTTGACAAGGCGAACCTGGTGGTGGGTATAGGGGCTGATTTTCTAGGAAACTGGGTGTCCCCTGTTGAGTTCACCAAGCAATGGTCCAGCCGTCGTCGTCCTACCAAAGAAAAGCCGGAAATGTCCCGGCATATCCAATTCGAGACACTCCTGACTCTGACAGGTTCCAATGCCGATGCTCGTTATACCTACCGTGCTTCCCAGGAGGCCTTGGTGGTCGCCAATCTCTACAATGCTGTAGCTCGTTTGGCCGGTCGGCCCCAAGTGCAGGCCCCTTCTTTTGAGTGTGCCGGTAATGCTTTATCGCAGACTGCCAAGGAATTATGGGCTGCTCGCGGTGCCTCTTTGGTCGTTAGCGGATCCGGTGTTACAGCCGTTCAACTGTTGGTGAATGGCATCAATGAAATGTTAGGGAATTATGGTCAAACCCTGGATTGGTCCTCTCCTTGGCAGGCCTTCCAAGGCAAAGATGCCTTGGTTGAAAAAGCTCTCAGCGATTTGAAGGCAGGTCAATTCAAGGCTGTTTTTGTTCAACAGGTGAACCCTGTTTACCACAGCTCCCAAGGTTCGGCCTGGTCCAAGGCCCTCAAATCAGTTCGTTGTTACGGTTTTGGTTTGCGACTTAACGAGACACTTTCTCTCTGTCGTGGTCTCGCCCCCTCTCATCATATCCTCGAAAGCTGGGGTGATGCGGAGCCTCGCCGCGGTATGTACTCCCTGATTCAGCCTGCCATTGCTCCCTTGTACAATACCAAAAGCTGGGACGAGTTGCTGTTGGGTTTGCTGGGTCGTCAAGACAAGATTTACGATGTCTTGAGAAACTCTTGGATCACCAGGGGTGCAGCATCGGGTGTGGCCTCGGATTTCTCCGCATTTTGGCGCAAAGTCCTCCACGATGGGGTTTACGAAAAACCGCAAGGTTCGACTTCCATCCCATCCAAAGGAGTCGACTTGAATGCAGCCTGTGCGGCCCTCAAGGACGCCCGTCTTTTGGAAGCCAAAGCCGAAGGCCCAGAATTGGTCACTTACACCAAGTTGGGAATCGGTGACGGTAGCTTGGCTCATATTCCTTGGTTGCAGGAAATGCCGGATCCTCTAACCAAGGCTTGTTGGGATAATTACTTGATGGTATCCATGGTCACGGCCCAAAACAAAGGGCTCCAAGACGGGGATGTTGTTCGTCTGGTGGCCGATGGGGTGGAGCAGGAAGTGCCTGTATTGGTACAACCTGGACTTTTTGCCGATACCTATGCCTTGGCTATTGGATACGGTCAACAACATGCCGGAAAAGCCGGTACAGGGGTGGGCGTGAATGCCGCTCCTTACGGTCGTTCCGTGGGTTTTGTTCGCGTTGCCTCCTTGGAGAAAACAGGGGAGACCTACGCTATTGCCCAGACTCAAACCCATCATACCATCGAAGGTCGTTTGCATGTCAAAGAAACGACTTTGGCTGAATACGCAGCCAATCCGGCCTCTGGCAATGTGCGTCCCTATGTTTCGGTACGTCAAGAAGACGGCTCCTCCAAGAAAGTTTATCCTGGGATTTCCCGCGATGCCATCACCCTATGGCAAAAGAGGGACTACGAAGGGCATCATTGGGCCATGGCCATTGATTTGAATGCCTGCACCGGCTGCGGTTCTTGCGTTGTTAGTTGTCAAGTGGAGAACAATGTTCCTGTTGTCGGCAAACAAGAAGTACTCAATCGCCGCGAAATGCATTGGATACGAATTGACCGCTACTACAATTTTGACAACCAAGGAGAGGGCGAGCAGACGCGTCGAATCAATACCGAAAACGACTACGATTCCATCAACAAGCCGGATCAGGTTTCCGTCCTATTCCAGCCCATCATGTGTCATCAATGCGACAACGCTCCCTGTGAGACGGTTTGCCCGGTTTTGGCAACGGTACACAGTTCCGAGGGCTTGAACCAGATGGTTTACAATCGTTGTGTTGGAACAAGGTATTGCGCCAACAACTGCCCCTACAAAGTCCGTCGCTTTAACTGGTTCTCGTACATCGACAATCCGCAGTTCTACAACAACCCGGCGCAGACCGACCTGGGTCGCATGGTACTCAACCCGGATGTAACGGTGAGAGCCCGCGGTGTGATGGAAAAATGCACCTTCTGTGTGCAGCGGATTCAGGCCGGAAAATTGGATGGAAAACGCAAAGGCATGCGTCCGGTGGATGGTAGCATCCAAACCGCCTGTCAGCAGTCTTGCCCGGCCGGTGCCATCGTTTTTGGTGATTTGAACGATCCCCAAAGCGAAGTATCCCGCCTCTTCCTCAACGAGCGTACCTACGGCGTCGTTGAAGAACTCAATGTGTTGCCTTCGGTCAATTTCTTAACCAAAGTCCGTAACACGACGCCCCTGCAGGCCTAAGGCTGTTCCTTTTTTCGCTTCGATATTCCCAACCCGCGATATTTCACGACCGGTTTAACAGAAAACCTATGTTCGAATCCCCTACACGAAGACCTCTGATCACTGGGAAAACATCCTATTCCCAAATCACCGAGGATATTATCAAACCCATCGAGGCCAAACCTACCAAATGGTGGTACCTCGGATTTACCGTTTCCTTGGCGGCCCTGGGCCTCTGGCTGGTATCGGTCACCTATCTGCTTTTTACGGGTGTAGGGGTTTGGGGTTTGAACAAGACGGTGGATTGGGGTTGGGACATCACCAATTTCGTGTGGTGGGTAGGTATCGGCCACGCCGGCACCCTGATTTCAGCGGTTCTTCTCTTGTTCCGCCAAAAATGGAGAACGGCTGTCAACCGGTCCGCCGAGGCTATGACCATTTTTGCGGTCGTTTGTGCGGGTTCCTACCCGCTCCTGCATGCCGGACGGCCTTGGTTGATTTATTGGGTATTCCCCTTGCCCAATACCTACGGTTCGCTTTGGTCCAATTTTAACTCACCCCTGCTTTGGGACGTTTTTGCGATCTCAACCTATCTCACCGTTTCGTTGGTTTTCTGGTATGTTGGACTGATTCCTGATTTGGCCACGATCCGCGACCGGGCTGTGGGCATTCGTCGCAAAATCTACGGTTTGATGAGTTTTGGCTGGAATGGATCCGCCAAGGGATGGCAGCGTTTTGAGAGTGTGTCATTGATTCTGGCCGGTCTTTCGACCCCGCTGGTTCTTTCGGTTCACACCATTGTATCCTTCGACTTTGCGACCTCCGTTATTCCAGGTTGGCATACTACGATTTTTCCGCCTTATTTCGTTGCAGGTGCGGTCTTCTCTGGTTTTGCCATGGTTCAGACCCTCTTGATTATTATGCGCAAATCGATGCGCTTGGAGCAGTACATCACCTTGAACCATATCGACGTGATGAACAAGATTATTTTGGTGACCGGCTCCATTGTTGGATCGGCCTATATCACCGAATTCTTTATCGCTTGGTATTCAGCGGTCCCCTACGAACAGTATGCATTTGCCAATCGTATGTTCGGCCCTTACTGGTGGGCCTATTGGACCATGATGACCTGCAATGTCATTACCCCCCAATTGTTTTGGTCCCGCAAACTGCGCCGTTCGCTGACCGCCTCTTTTATCATTTCGATTTTTGTGAACATCGGTATGTGGTTTGAGCGATTTGTGATCATTGTTACCTCCCTGCACCGGGATTACCTCCCGTCGTCCTGGTTGATGTACTCCCCATCTTGGGTGGAAATCTGCATGTACATCGGATCCCTTGGGCTGTTCTTCACCTTGTTTTTCCTTTTCGCCAAGTTTTTGCCGGTAATTGCAGCGGCCGAGGTCAAGTCTATCTACAAGACCTCTTCCGAAGAAGAAATTGCCAAAACGGCCGCCAAAGAGGGGCTCGATTTACGCGAGGCCCATGCCCATACCAAAGGCGCTCATTAATTCAATACTCGATTCTAACAGACCCTGCCAACGAACGTTATGACCAAGAAATACATCCTGGGCTTGTTTCGCGACGAAGAGCCCTTGCTCCACGCGGTACACGAACTCCGCAAAGAGGGCAACATGATACACGAGGTGTATACCCCGTTCCCGGTCCACGGTTTGGACGAAGCATTGGGCTACAAGCGTAGTCGACTACCACGGGCCGCATTTCTTTTTGGATGCGTCGGGTTTACGCTGGGTTTGAGCATGCAGGCCTGGATGCTGGGCGTTGATTGGCCCATGAACATCGGGGGCAAACCGGCCTTGGCTTGGGTGGATTTTGTACCGGTCACGTTCGAATTAACCGTGCTGATTACGGCCCTCGGTATGGTCGCTACTTATTTGGTTTCGTCCGATTTTATCCCGGGCAATGAACCCAAAATGCCGGATCCGCGCATCACATCGGATGTTTTTTGTATCGCTATTCCCGTTGAGGGTGCCTCGGCAACGGTAGGCTCTCGCCTTCGTCAATTGGGTGCCGAAGTCCAAGAAAAGGAAGTTGAACTATGAACGAATTGAACATGCGACCGAACAAGTTTCTAAACGCTTTTTGGCTGGGTCTGGGTCTCTGGGCCTTTGCTTCTTGTGCCTTGATCGAAGACAATAAAGAGCCAGGATGGGAATATGCTCCCCAGATGTATGTCTCCACCCCTTACGAGCCTTATTCACAGGTAACCAAGAATACCATCAACGCCGATGGTAAAAACATGCGGGCTCCGGCACCCGGCACCATTGCTCGCAATGGGCTGGGATACGATAACACCGTATTGGAGCTGATGCACAATTACCCCATCGGACGGGATAGCGTAGATTACGCTGGCAAAGTTCTCCGCAATCCCCTTGATAGTCGCGATACGACCTTGCTCGCCGAAGGAAAATACCTATACGGCGTGTATTGTGCCCCTTGCCATGGGGCTGAAGGCAACGGTCAGGGGAAAGTGGGGCAGATCTACGCAGGGGTTCCTAATTACAAGGATTCCCGCATACCCGGTCTGCCATCGGGTCATATTTATCATGTCATCACCTTGGGTAAAAATCGAATGTGGGGATTGGGGTCCCAAATACGTCCCGAGGATCGTTGGAAAATCGTCCTCTATGTCAATCAATTAAGAGGTTACCAGGAGCCTTCCTAAAGGGGGTTTTGTCGAATTGTTTTTGGTGTTACTAACTAGATAAAGAAATGGGTTCTCATCACGCCGCAGAAATCAAAGAAGAGCGCTTTGCTCCTTCCTCTCGCTTGACCAATATCATCCGACTCCTAATGGGGGTGGGTGTTGTTACGATTGCTGCCGGGCTCTATACAGACGGGCATCGTTTTTGGGCTAATTACCTGTTGAACAATTGGTTCTTTTTAGGTCTTTCCTTGGCGGGGGTTCTTTTTGTTTCGATTCAGTCGGTCAGCAATGCGGCTTGGTCCTTGGGTTATCGTCGGATTGCCGAAGCGATGGGGGCTTATCTTCCTTGGGCTTTTGCCGGTTTTGCGGTTTTGATGATTTCAACCTCGATGCATTGGAATCACTTGTACCATTGGGCCCATCACGGGATTGCCGAAGAATTTCTTGAGGGGGGTCAACCCAATCCTGAATACGATTCCATCATTGCGGCCAAAGTTCCATATCTCAACGTTCCTTTTATGGCGGCCCGTATGGCGGTCTTTTTTGGTCTTTGGATTCTTTTGTACCGGGCCATTCGCAAACAATCCATTTTGGAGGACCAAGAAGGGGGACTGCTTCGAATTCGCCGCATCAAAACCCTGGCCTCTATTTTTCTTCCCGTCTTTGCGGTTACCTGGGCGATGAGTACCTGGGATTATATCATGTCGATTGATACTCATTGGTATTCGACCATTTTTTGGGTGTATCACTTTGCAGCCGCCTGGGTTGCTGCCCTTTCGTTTATAGCCATTGTGGCGGTCTTACTCAAGAAGGCAGGTCATTTGCCCCACCTCAATGATAACCACCTGCACGATTTGGGCAAGTTCATGTTTGCCTTCTCCATCTTTTGGGCCTATATCTGGGTTTCCCAGTTTTTGTTGATTTATTATGCCAACATTCCCGAAGAGACGATTTATTTTCAGGAACGTTTGGAGCATTTTAAGGTTCCGTTTTTTGTGAATGTGGGCGTCAATTTTGTGTTACCGTTCTTTTTGCTCATGGCGCGGGGCTCGAAGCGTCAGGGCAATTACCTGATGGCTGTTGCTATTCTATTGATTGCTGGCAAATACTTGGATTTGTATTTGGGTGTTATGCCCGGAACAGTTGGTGGTCATGCTCATTTTGGTTGGATGGAGATTGGAATGTTTGCGGGTTACGTTGGTTTGTTCCTTTGGGTTGTAACCCGTGCTTTGGCCTCTGCTTCGCTGATTCAGCACAAGCATCCCTACATCAAAGAATACGCCACACACGAAGTGATGTAAACGGCCTTAAGGGTCCTTTTTCGGCCTTCTTTGTTGCTATATTCGTTCAAATCTAGCAACCATGCCTTTTCTAATGAACGGTCCCCGGAGGTCTCCATCGGTATCAACCTTGGGCTCAGCCTCCGAAAATGCCTTGACGACTCCTTGGCGTTCCTTTCTGACTTTGATTGGGGTCTTCTTTTTTTGGGGCTTCGTAGCGGCTTCCAACGATATCCTGATTCCTGTTTTCAAGCAGGCCTTGAATTTGGAGCAGGCCCAAAGCCAGATGATTTCCTTTGCATTTTATGTGGCTTATACGTTGGGCTCCTTGCTGTATTTGGGAGCATCTGCTTTATGGTCCGGTCCAGGACACGATGACCTTATCAGCCGCTGGGGCTATTCCAAGGCGTTGTCGTATGGTTTGTTGATTTCGGCTGTTGGAACGTTGTTGTTTATTCCTGCAGCGGACCAGGCATCGTTTCCTCTGCTCTTAGCGGGATTAATGGTCGTGGGTTTGGGATTTAGTTTACAACAAACCGTTGCCAACCCCTTGGTTCTTTTGATGGGTCCTGCCGCAGGGGGTTCCCAAAGGCTTAGCATGGCAGGTGGAATTAATAACCTCGGAACGACGTTGGGCCCCTTGTTGGTCAGTTATGCCATTTTTGGACCGATGGGTGGAGAGGGTAGCACTGCAAATGCATCGTCAGCGGTGATGGATTTGTCAGCTGTCAAAACCCCCTATATGGTCCTGGGTGCCTTGTTCACGTTGGCGGCCTTGGTTTTCTATTTTAAAGACCTAGGCAGACCTACATCGTCCGGTTCAGCCAAAGGAGTTTCGGATGAAGGTAAACGTGTTTTTGCCCTGCCTCAGGTATGGGGAGGGATGATCGCGATTTTTTTGTATGTGGGGGTGGAGGTGGCCACTGCTTCCAACCTACCCGAATATCTCCGGGCAGAACTGAACCTTCCGGTTGAATCCTTTGCCCCGTACGTTGCCTTGTTCTGGGCGAGCCTTATGATCGGTCGCTGGACCGGTACCGCTGCGATGGTTCAGCAGGGGATCCTGGGGCTGAGTACGGCCGCTTCCAGGACCCTCATGCGTTTGGTGTTGCCTATCGCCGCCTTTGCGGTTTATATGCTTGTGACTGCCTTGGGAGGACACGATCCATTCGAGCATTTGGCGTTCTTGCCCGCTCTGGTGGTTTTGGTAGGTGCCGATGCCATCAGCGGTGGAAAGGCCGAGCGTCAATTGGCTTTGTATGCCGGTTTGGGAATGGTGAGTTTGGTGGTTGGTATGTTGGCCCCTCCTCAAGTGGGTGTTTATGCGTTGACGGCGGTGGGGCTCTTTTGTAGTACCCTGTGGCCTTGCATTTTTGATTTATCCCTCCGAGGTGTTGGGTCGGCTACGACCAAGGTGTCTTCGGCCCTCATCATGATGATCATGGGTGGAGGTTTTGTCTCGGTTTTGCAAGGTTATTTGGCAGATACGCCCTCGGTGGGAATTCGTGGGTCCTTTTGGGTGGGCGTTTTTTGCTTTGCCTACCTTGCTTTTTATGCGTTGGTTCTTGGGAAACCCCGAAACACAACAACCGCATCATGAACAAATACCAGGGTCCCTATCGAAGTTTGGTCCTGATCTTGTTGGGTGCGTTGTGGGGGTGGAATACGGCGAGCGCGTATCCATGGATTCCCATGCCCGCCCATCATCGTTACCTCAACACAACGATGCCGGTTCCAGGTCCTGGCCTACAGGTGGATTACCGAATGCGGGATTGGCAGGTTCAGGCCGAAAGCTGGCTGCAGGAAATACAAGAGCTCAGTCTCTCATGGAAT
>Ga0209598_10000033_pt1 | contig 95012 bp, 74 predicted proteins | sample M_140807_EF_Meta_FD_187317 | JGI IMG/M metagenome (GOLD analysis project Ga0209598, IMG submission 187317) | Freshwater microbial communities from Lake Montjoie, Canada to study carbon cycling - M_140807_EF_MetaG (SPAdes) (version 2) | ecosystem: Environmental > Aquatic > Freshwater > Lake... | reverse complement strand
AGGGCACCGGTCAGCTCCCGGTAGGTGCGTCCCGTGATCGAGATCGGACGCGAGACGAGGGATGGCTTGTCTGACAGGACCTGATCGACGACCGCTTGGTCGACGTCGAGGATTGGTGGTTCCGGGCCACCCTTCTGGAACTCGATCACGGCTTCGGCAAGGGGCAGGGAGGTCGAGACGACCTTGCCCTTGAGGTCGTAGACCGTAAGGCTTGCCTGGGCTTCCTTGGATAGCCGGTCGAGGAGGCGTTCAAGAGTGGTTCCGGCGAGGATCACCCCGACGAGTTTTCCCTCCTCGGTCTTGACCGGGGCGGCGGTATAGAAGGCCGTCCCCCACTCGACGATCATGAGTTCGGTGAATTTGTCGCCAAGAGGGTCGGTGACGCCGCCCAATACCTTCTTCGCGATGGCGCTCTTGCCGAGATTGGCGTCGATGACGGATTCCGGGTCGAGACCGAGTTCGTCACCGCGCAGGGCGAGGAGGATCTGGCCGTCGGCACCCAGGACGTCGGCAAGGTCGAGGCGTGCATTGACCTGAAGCGGATAGACGAAGGTACGGAGCTGCTCGGCGTCCTTGGCAACGATCGCCTCGGCGACGCCGTTGGTGTTCGCCATGAGGCGGAGGGCCTGAAGCTGTTCGGCTTCGACCTTGACCAGGGCTTCGTTGGTCGCCTTGCCTCGGTCAAGGAGCTTGTTGGTGAACTGCTCGTCGAGGGAACCCGAAACGAGCCGGCTGACAACGAAGACCGCCACCATGGCGAGGATGAAGAGGATGAGGATGTATGGTGCGATGATCTTTCCGGCAATCGAGCCGGCGATCAGCTTCATGATCAGGTTGTAGATGCGGCCGGGGAAGTTGCGGATGCCTGCGAAGCGCTTGGGGGGAGGCCCCGGCAAGGCAAGCACGTCGCCCTCCAGGTCCGACGCAAGAACTGGCAACGTCTCGGCCACTGCACACCACCGTTCGGGAGGACTCGCGGCGCGCAGACCCGCGGAGGGCCCGACGCAACCAGAAGGCGTGTCTCTCGGTTGATTGTAGCGACGGTCTCAGCGGTTCGGAAGTTGCGGTCGGTGGAATACCTGTCACCATTGCTATGCTGCGGTGGCGGTAGTCGCGTCGGGAATGGCGGGTTGACAGGCGATGGACGAAGACGAACTACTCGCCGAAATGGAATATGAGGAGTCCGAGCTCGCTGACCAGGCGGGTGGTGACAGTTCCGGGATGACGGAGATCATCCTGATCGGGTTCCTCACCGTTTCCCTCCTCGTTGGAGGCAGTGCGGCCGCGGCAAATTACGGCGCGGCCGGCTTCAACAAGCAACGGGCGGTTGAGGGAAACTTCGGGGTTGCGAAGCGTGCCCCCGAGTTCAGTGCGGTCTACTCAACGAACTCCAAGGTGCAACCGCTCGCCCCGCAATCTGGTGGCCAAGGTGCCCCACCGATGGTCCGCGCTGGTCAGTAGGCATGGAAACCGGGCTTCCGGCGTGGTACCCGACAGCGGACTGTCGTCGGAAGAAGCGGTTTGAACGATGTCGCGCGAAATCTTTCTCATTCGCGCGTTGAGATAGGCAGGGTCGATCCGACGCTGTGACAGCCGCCACGCCGCCCGCCACCGCTAGTGCCGCCTTGCCGGCTCCGGGTGACGCCGCGCCCGGAAGCAGTGGTTCGTCCGGTGCCCCCCTCTCCCTGAAGTGTGGCCAGTGTGATGCGCCGGTGATTCCCGGTGAGAAGTTCTGCGTCCGCTGTGGTTCCGGTCTCACGTGGAGAATCTGCGGGTCGTGCGAGGCGCCGGCCTACGAGTTCGCCCACTTCTGCCAGTCGTGCGGGAACTCCCTGGACATTCCCGATGAGGAGGCTGGATCAACCGGTCCGGCCCCTGGTGCGCCTGAACGTCCCCTCGTGATCGAGATCGAGAACCCGGTCTACGCGTGGCTGCGCATGGGGTTGACGCAGCCGGACAGCCGGCCGTACTTCTACATGACGATGATCGTGCTGGGCCTGATCCTGCTCTCGATCCTGATGATTGTGCTCGACTCGATTGCCTCGGTGCGGACGCAGTACGGCACGATCCTCAATGCGCTGGAGACGGTTCTGCTGATCGGGTTCACGCTGGAATACATCCTGAACGTGATGTTCACCGTTCCCCGGCGGAAATATGTGCTCTCCTTCTGGGGGGTTGCCGACTTCCTTTCGATTGTCCCCGGGTTCCTTTCGGGCCTGTCGGTCAACCTGACCGAGTTCCGGATCGTACGGTTGTTGCGCGTCCTGCGCGTTCTGCGGGTACTCAAGCTTGCGAAGCTGGCACGGCGGAGGCCTGATGCTGACGGGCGCCCATTGCCCCGCACCATGCAGGAGGACTGGCAGCTCTACGGGGTCACGGCGGTCTGTGTGGTGATCATCAGCGCCACGATGCTCTACTACGCCGAGGGTGAGACCAGCCCGCAGGCCTTCCCGGACATCCCGTCCACGATGTGGTGGGCATGGCTCATCATCACCTCTGCCGGGCAGGACGCCATCATGCCGGTGACATTGGTGGGACGGCTGATTGCGGTGGCAACCCTGTTCGCTGGCTTGGCGCAGTTCGCGATGCTGATCGCGATAGTGGCGAGGCAGTTGCAACGCATGCGTCAGGAAGAGGACCGGGTCAGGGCCTCGGCCGAACGGGCTGCGCAAAGAATGGCCATCCTCGCGCCTCGCAAGCCCGCTCCGGCGCCAGCGCCCAAGGCCTGAGGTTCCTCGGAAGCCCGCCTAGTCGTCGCGTTCGATGGTGGCGGAAAGTCCGAAGGAGAGCAGCCGCTGCTGATAGAGCTCGGCCAGTTCGAGGGGGCACGCGAGGACAATCGCCTTGCCGTTGACATGGGCTTCCCACATCACCGCAGCGGCGCGCCCAAGGGACATGCCGGGGATCGACTTGCGCAATGCCTGGACGACATGGTCCATGGAGTTATGATCGTCGTTGTGCAGGATGACCTTGTACGGGGGAAGTAGCCTCCGCCGCGTTGAGGCATCATCGTCAGTCACCGGTGACCGTTGGGGGGTGACTGGCGCACGGCTTGGAGCACCGGCGACCGCCAGTCTGGCGCGAACGCCGCCACGCGGCTGAGCAAGTGGGCGGTCAGGCGCAAACATCCATATGGACACTATCACCATCTCCGGCGTCCCGTCAACGCGTGGGGGGTCGATGGTCCCGGAAGCCGAATGCAGGGGATGCACATGGAACTGCGTCGCGAACCGGTAGCGGTGACGGGATTGGGAGTGGTTACTCCCCTTGGATTGGACGTGGCGTCAACGTGGGAAGGCCTGTTGGCCGGCCGGTCTGGCACGGGACTGGTTACCGCTTTTGACACGGCGGGACATGCATGCCGGGTGGCGGCTGAGGTGCGTGGCTATGACCCGGCAACGACGGGTCTTGAGGCGCGCGAAGTGCGGAGGCTTGACCGCTTCGTGCAGTTCGCCTTGACGGCTGCCCGGGAAGCCATGGCCGATGCGGGGCTGGAATACCCCGTGGAGGTGCCCGAACGCACGGGTGTGTATGTCGGCAATGGCATGGGCGGCCTGATCACGATGGCCGAGCAGTTTGCCGTCCTGTCTTCACGTGGTCCTGGTAGGGTAAGTCCCTTCCTGGTGCCGATGACGCTGTCCAACATGGCGTCCGGGCAGGTGTCGCTGATGATGGGGGCGATGGGACCGAACCTGGCCCCGGTTTCGGCGTGCGCCACGGGGGCCCATGCCATCGGCGAGGCGGCCGAGGTGATCCGCCGTGGGGATGCCGACGTGATGATTGCGGGCGGGACCGAGGCAGTGATCGGCGCGATGGCATTTGCCGGGTTCGCCGCGGCGCGTGCGCTGACCGGACATAACGAGACACCGGAGACGGCGTCTCGACCCTTTGACGCGACACGTGACGGGTTCGTGATGGGCGAGGGTGCGGGAATCGTGGTCCTTGAGTCGCTCGGTCATGCGCGGGCGCGCGGTGCACGGATCCACGCGGTCCTGTCGGGTTACGGTTCGACGGCTGATGCGCACCACGCGACGGCACCCCGCGAGGATGGGCGTGGCGCAGCGCGTGCGATTACCAACGCACTGGGCCAGGCAGGGCTTCGCCCAGACGCGCTGGGCTACATCAATGCGCATGGAACGAGCACTCCGCTGAACGACCGTGCGGAGACGCACGCGATCCGCGTCGCCCTGGGCGCGGCGGCGGACGCGGTTCCGGTCAGTTCCACCAAGGGGGCGATGGGTCACCTCCTTGGAGCGGCGGGTGCGGTGGAGGGAGTGGTCTGCGTCCTTTCGATCATGCACGGGGTGATTCCGCCTACGATCAACCTCACCCATCCTGATCCCGACTGCGACCTTGACTACGTCGCCGATGGGGCGAGGAGACGCGCGATCAGTTCGGCGATGACCAACAGTTTCGGGTTCGGTGGGCATAACGCCACGCTGCTTTTCACCCGGGCGTGACCACGGAACGCCACGGGGCGTTCGGGAACGATGACATGATGGATGCGACGATTGAAACCCGCGACCGCGGGACCGGCGACGAAGACGGACGCAAGGCGGTTGTCGGTGCGTTACCGCGCCTCATCGCCCAGATGGAAGCCTCTGGTGTGAGTGAGGTTGACGTAAGGGTCGGGACGGCACGCGTCCTTGTGCGGACGGCTGATGTCCTGGCACACGCTCAGTCGGTCGTTCGGGCGGGATCCGGTGACGCGGTGGCTGCGGCGGAGGACCACTTGTTCGCCGTCATCTCTCCATTGACCGGCGTTGCCTACTTCGCGCCGGCCCCAGATCAGCCTCCCTACGTGAAAGTGGGTGAATTGGTTGAGGCCGGGCAGACTGTCGCCCTTGTGGAGGCGATGAAGGTCTTCAACGAGATCCACACCGAACGAGCCGGAAGGGTCGCCCGGCTCGGCGTCACACCCGGTCAGGTTGTCTCGACCGGCACCGCATTGGTGTTCATCGAGGTTGACGACCGCCCCGGCGGATGAACACGACTGTGCAAGTCAGTCTGGATTGGTGAGACCCGAGAAGGGCGACCATTCGATCACGGCCGCGCCCCACGTGAGGCCACCGCCGAACCCGGCAACGAGGACGCGGTCTCCGGGCTTCAGTCGGCCCATTTCCACAGCCTCGCAAAGGGCGATGGGTACCGACGCGGCTGAGGTGTTCCCGTAGCGGTCAACATTGACGAAGGCCCGGTCCCACGACCCTCCCAGTGCCTCGACGACTGCCCGGATTATCCGGACATTCGCCTGATGCAGGACGAAGAGGTCAATGTCATCTACCGTGAGCCCGGCCTTGGCAATGGCTTCGGCGCAGGCATCGGGCACGGTTGAGACCGCGAACCGGTAGACATCCTTGCCATCCATTTTAATGAAGTGCTGGCGGGCATCGATCGATTCGTAGGAGGATGGCAAGCGTGTCCCACCCGCTGGGACGAGGAGTGCATTGGCCCCGGCACCGTCGGCACCAAGGACGAGGCTCATCAATCCCCCGGATTGCGGGCGGATGGCGGAGTTACCGGTGGCGGTGGCCTCACCGGTGATGATCACTGCGCCTGCGCCATCGCCGAACAGGACGCATGTCGTGCGGTCGTGCCAATCGATGTATCGGCTCAGGGTTTCCGCCCCGATGAGGAGGATGGTGCGGTGAAGGCCAGATGCAACGAGGCCATGGGCAACGCCGAGGCCATAGACGAACCCGGAACAGGCCGCGTTGATGTCAAACGCGCCGGCACGGTTTGCCCCCAGCGCATGCTGCACCACGCTTGCGACATTCGGCATCCCGCCGTAATCACCGGTGAAGGTGCACACGATGATGAGATCGAGATCATCAGGCGTCAGGCCGGCGGTTGCGAGGGCACCGCGTGCGGCGTTGATGGAGAGTGACGAGGTGGTCTCCTCGGTGGAGGCGATGCGTCGCTCCTGGATACCAGTCCGGGCGCGGATCCATTCGTCGGTCGTGTCGACAAACGTCGCGAGGTCGTGGTTGGTCAGGATGCGCTCGGGTAGGTATTTCCCGCAGCCGGCAATCCGGACACGGTGCGGCGTGCCGTGCCAGCTTTCGCCGGTTGGTGGTGACAGCCTGCGGGGGCGGAAGGACTGGGAGGTTTCCTCGGCCCCTGGTACCCCATGGTCGACGGCTGTCCCGGGGGAGAGTGCGAGCGAATCGCGTGCGCTTGGTGCGCTGCCCTCTGGACGCACGGACGTCCCGGTGCCGTCCTCGGTTGGGAACCCATTCACGTTACAGGATCATACGCGACGCGGACACGGTTGCTTGCCCTACCGGTCGGCTACGATACATCGGCTTCGGTGTACGGTGATGGACGGCGGTGCCATGCGGTGGTCCCCGTGCGATTGATGGGGCAGTGTTCGGATGGCTCGGATTTGGCAAGTGTTGGTAGAGGCGCGAGAGTGAAGGTCGATCGGATTTCCCCGGCACACGCGTATGCGCAACGGGTTGCCCCTTCGCTCCTGGGCGTCGCCCGGAGGGTCATCGCACTGGCTGGCATCGAAGAGGGACAGACGGTCCTCGATGCCGGGACGAACACCGGGCTTGGGGCTTTTCTTGCGGCGTCGCGGGTCGGAGAGGAGGGGACGGTGGTTGCGCTTGATCCCGACCCCGATTTCCTTGCCGTGGCCGAGGCACGGGCGACCGCCGCCGGGTATCGTGACATCAAGTGGCAAGCGGGGGTGCTTGGTGTACTCAAGTTTGCCGAAGAGGCCTTCGATCACTCCATTTCGGTGCATGCGCTCGACCTCGCGCCGGAACCGGTCACCCTGATAGAGGAACTCCGCCGGGTGACGGTGGAACGCGGCGTGGTGGTGGTCTCGACGTGGGGCGCGAAACATGGGAATGAGTGGTTGGTCGAGGTTGAGCGGGCGGTGCGAAGGTACGGGGGTGTGACCTTGCCATCGCCGGCTCCGGCGTCGGAACCGGGCAACCTGGAGGTCCTGATGCAGGCGTCCGGGTTCGACGACATCGAGGCGGTGAGGTATCCGGACCACTTGCGCATGGGGTCGGTTGAGGATGTGTGGGAGTGGGTGAAGGCGGTACGGTCGTGGAGTGAGGCCCTGGCGGGCCTCTCCGAGGGCGTGTCTGTCCGCGTCCTGGAACACCTGCGCGACGAGTTTGGGGCCCGCATTCGTGGCGGTGAGTTGCTTGTCGGGCGTGAGATCTGCATTGTGCGCGGGGTCGTGCCGACGGCCTGACGGGTGCGCATCGGCGGGTCGTGGTTGAATCTGTTCAGACGGTTGCGGTTTTTCGGATCAGGACTGTTGCCTTTTTCCTAGGAGTATGGGCGAGTGGCCGAGAAGAAGATGGTGAATGTCCGGTTGAACCCCGGTCTGTGGGGACGCGCGAAGGCGGCCGCCGGACACCGTGGGATCACCTTGGAACGGTGGATGTCGGAAGCAATCGAGGCGCACCTTGATCACGTGGGAGACCATGCCAGCGAGGCGGGATCCACGGGGCCGACGGTTGCAGACCTTGCCTGGCGGGTTGCAGCCCTTGAACAGGCAATTGACTATCTCGCATCAAGCGTGGGGGCGGGCCTGCCCGGGACACGCGCAACATCCGGAGACTGAACTGGCCTCGGCAAGAGAGTGCGGATGCACACTCTCGGTTGCACCGTGTCCGGGCATCGTTTGCAGATAGTCCCGGCGGTATACTGCATTTCACACTGATGCATGAACGGTGCATCATCTTGGGGCATTGGACCATGGGGCGCTGCGACACGTTGGCGTTCAGGGTTCATGGACAGGAGAAAGATCATGAAGCGTAGAGACACGTTCGGTTTGGGCACGGCTGCCCTGCTAGCAGCACAGTTTGGAAGCCGCATCCCACTGGCGTCTGCCCGTGGAGAGGGTGGCACGTTCGTCTTCGGGACCGCCGGCGATCCGGTCGGCCTTGATCCGGCGGTCGTCACCGACGGGCAGTCGCTCCGGTTTGCCGACCAGATCTTTGACACCCTGATCACATTCAGCGGGTCGTCGACCGATCTCAAGCCCTCACTGGCGAAGTCGTGGGATGTGACGGCGGACGGCCGGACCTACACGATGAAGCTCCGCTCGGGGGTTCGGTTCCACGATGGGACCGCCTTCGACGCGACCGCGGTCAAGTGGAACTTCGACCGTTGGGGCGACACCAAGAACAAGAACCACGTCGGTGGCGATTTCGAGTACTACACCGACGTTGCGGCATGGCCAGATGTGATCTCTTCGGTTGACGCTGTCGATGACTTGACGGTCCGGTTCAACCTGAAGGCGTCCCAGGGTCCGTTCCTTTTGAACATGGCGCTCGGATCGTTCTCGATGTTCAGCCCGGCATCGTTCGAACTGGATCCCGAGAATGCCAAGCGGAAGCCCGTTGGCACCGGCCCGTACAAGTTCGTGGAATGGGTTCCAGGGGACAAGGTCGTCATGGAGGCCAACGCCGACTACTGGGGCGATGTGTCGAATGTCGACCAGGTGGTTGTCCGCACGATCCCTGACAACTCGGCCCGCTTCCTTGCCCTCAAGGCCGGTTCGATTGACATGATGGACGGGGTCAACCCGGACGATGTGGCGACAGCGAAGGCCGACCGAGGCATCGGCATCCTGCTTCGTCCGCCGCTGAACGTTGCCTATATCAACTTCAACCAGACGAAGAAGCCGTTTGATGACGTGCGGATCCGTCAGGCTTTCTCGGTGGGTATCAACCGGCAAGCGATTGTCGACGCGCTGTATGGGGGCCGTGGTGTCGTTGCGCAACAAATGATCCCGGACTACATGCTCGGGTTCAACACGGAACTGAAGGGTTTCACGTACGACGTGGCAGCAGCGAAGAAGCTGCTCGCGGATGCGGGTTTCCCGAACGGTTTCACCACCGAGTTCTGGTACATGCCGGTTTCGCGTCCGTACTACCCGAACCCGAAGCAGATTGCCGAGGCATTCGCTGCCGAACTCAAGAAGATCGGCATCACCGCCGAACTCAAGACGAAGGACTGGGGTGCATACCTGAAGTCGTCGCGTGAGAACGAGTTCCCGGTGTTCATGCTCGGATGGGGCGGTGACAACGGTGACACCGACAACTTTCTCTACACCTTCTTCGGATCAGACGGCGGCGGAAACACATGGAAGAACGACGAGGCGCGCAAGTTGCTCGTCAAGGCGCAACAGTCGGCCGACAATCAGGAGCGTGACACGCTTTATCGGCAGGTAAATGCCTTGATCGAGAAGGAAGTGCCTCGCCTGCCAATCGCACACACCAAGGTGCCGTTGCTTGCCCGCGCCTATGTGAAGGGGTACCTGCCGAGCCCGGTCGGTGCCGAGAGGTTCACGATGGTGTGGCTCGACAAGTAGGCAGTCCGCACTTGCGAGGCGTGGTGTCCGTTCAGGGCCTCTCTGCCTCGTAATTGCATTTTGTCGAACCTATCGACATTCCGTCCCGGTGCAGGTGCAATACCACGATGCACCGGGACTTTCATTTTTGATTACTGAGGCCCCCCGTGCTTCGATTCACAATTCGACGTGTCATTGAAACCATTCCGGTTCTTCTCGGGGTTGTCAGCATCGTCTTCATGTTCATTCACCTCATCCCGGGGGATGCGGCACTCGTCTTGCTCGGCGAACGCGCAAATGAGGCAAGCCTGACCCGCATCAGGGCCCAGTTGGGTCTGGACCAACCATTGTATGTCCAATACGGGCACTATCTTGGTTCGCTTGCCAGGCTCGACATTGGAAAGTCGGTCAGAACCAACCGCCCGGTCCTCGACGAGGCGATGGGACGCTTTCCGGCAACGATCGAACTCGCGTTGTCTGCGTTGTTGATTTCATCGGTGGTCGGCGTCACCGGGGGCATCGTTGCCGGAGTTGGCCGGGGCAGGATGCCGGATCATTTCGCGCGCGTCTTCTCATTATTGGGTGTGTCGATCCCGATCTTCTGGCTTGGTCTCGTCCTGATCTGGGTGTTTGCGGTCCAGCTCCACTGGCTTCCGAGCGATGGCCGGTTGGCTGCGACAACGAAGTACGCCCCGCAGACCGGGTTCGTGATGATTGACGCCCTGATCCAGGGCAATTCCCGGTTGTTCTTCGATGCCCTCAGTCACCTGACGCTTCCGGCCCTGGCGCTTTCGACGGTGCCCATGGCGGTGACGATGCGGATGACGCGAAGCGCGATGCTTGAGGTATTGCGCGCTGACTACATCCGGACGGCCCGGAGCAAGGGATTGCGGGAACGGGTAATCACCGTTCGACACGCATTCAAGAACGCGTCCTTGCCGGTAGTCACCACGATTGGCCTGCAGGTCGGGTTCCTGTTGAGCGGCGCAATCCTGACCGAGACGATCTTCTCGTGGCCCGGAATTGGCCGGTGGGTCTTTGAGTCGATCCTCAACCGTGACTACCCGATCGTGCAGGGGATGAGCCTGATCATCGCGGTGATCTTCGTCGTCGTCAACTTGATTGTTGACTTGGTCTACGGCGCGCTTGATCCGCGTATCAATTACAAGTAGGCCACGGGCATGGAACCGATAATGGATGTCCTGAGTGTCGGAAGCGCGTTGGTGGACGCTGTGGCGAGGCTATTCCGATGACTGCAATGGCCCCGGTGACTGGCGTCGGCATGCGTGCACCGTTGGTGGTTCGCAAGCGGCGGACCCCGTGGACAGACGCGTGGGCACGCCTGCGCCGGGACCAAGCTGCGCTTGTCGGATTTGGCCTCTTGTTCACGATGATCCTGCTGGCGATTGCGGCGCCGCTGGTGGCCACGCATGATCCACTTGATCAGGAACTCCTGAAGCGGTTGAAGCCGCCGTCGGCCGAGTTCTGGTTCGGCACGGACGACCTCGGGCGCGATGTCTTTTCCCGGATCCTCTACGGCGGACGGATCTCACTGCGGGTCGGAATCACCGCGGTGATCATGGGGACGACGATCGGTGCGTTTCTCGGGTCGGTCGCTGGCTACGCCGGGGGGTGGGTTGACAGCGTCATCAGCCGGGCGATGGAAATCGTACTGGCCTTTCCGGGCACCTTGCTGGCGATCGCGGTGGTGGCTGCCCGGGGACCGGGTCTTGAGAACACGTTGCTTGCCGTGGGGCTCGTCAGTGTCCCGGTATATGCCCGGCTGATGCGGGGGAGTGTGCTGTCGCTGCGGGAACGCGAATTCGTAACGGCCGCGCGCTGCCTTGGAGCATCCGATCGCCGCATCCTGTTCCAGCACATCCTTCCGAATGGCCTGACGCCGTTGATCGTACAGGCCACACTTGGCATCGCCGGAGCGATTGTGGAGGCGGCGGCGCTCGGGTTCCTCGGGTTGGGCGCTCAGCCGCCCGCGCCTGAGTGGGGGGCGATGTTGACTGACGGGCGGAACTTCCTGCTCAATGCCCCGTGGGCGATGATTTTCCCCGGGCTTGCCATCATGATGACCGTGCTCGGGTTCAACCTGTTCGGTGACGGGTTGCGCGACGCGCTTGACCCACAGATGAAGCAGTAGGCGCGCTTCCGGTGTGCGCCGGGTAGGGCGACACCGGATTTAATCATCGCGCGCGTCGGTCCTTTGCAAGATCTCGACCCAGACGGGCGGCCCACGCCGGAGAGACACGCCGGGCCCACTTGCGGTCCGGAAGTTGCCGCAACACCGGTGCGTCCGAACACATGTCGACACAATCGACGGGCACGACAGAGACTTTCCCAAGGGCTCCGGCTTCCTTGAGAGAATCAAGCAGGGCTTCGTACGCCTCACGGGCGCCAGCCCGCGTGCAACAGCCTCCGATGCAGAACTGAACCGACAGGGCGTCTTTCTGGGACGACTGCCGACGGCACTTCTCGCAAAGCTGTGCGAACGCGGGCCCGCCTCAAACGACGGACTTGAGCTTGGCAGGTTCACCGCACTGTGGGCAGACTGCCTCAGGGCGGTTGGCAGAGAGGGACAGGTTCCGGTTCATCGCGAAGAGTGTACCGGGATTATCGGGACTTTCCGTGTGCATCCTTGCGGGGATGGAGGATCGGGGTTCTCACGGACATTGTTCCCACGGGTCTCGGTGCTACAATGGAGAGACTCTGCCGGGGAAACCCTGGCGCATGGAAAGCGAGTGCTTCGACCGTGGCCTACGTGATTACCGAACCGTGCATCGGCACCAAGGATGCGGCTTGCGTGGAAGTCTGCCCGGTGGACTGCATCCACTCGGACGATAACGCCCCGCAGTACTACATCAATCCCGACGAGTGCATCGACTGCGGGGCTTGCGAACCCGTGTGTCCGGTGAGCGCCATCTTCCCCGAGGACGCTGTTCCCGAGGAGTGGAAGCACTTCGTTGACTCCAATAGCGGGTTCTACAAGAACTAGGTTCTCGGCTGGATTCGACGGGGCGCACGTTCGCCCCTGACGTGCCGCAGATCCCACGTCGGTCGTGGATTGACCATTCACGGCCGATTGTCGTTGTGGGTGATCGTGTTCTCCGCGTGGCGTGCAGGAAGGTATGACGTGCCCTGGCAGAAGATCGAGGGGCAGTTTGTCAAGCAGGATCAACCGGGATTGCACACCCGTTGGTTCTGGGACACCACTGACCGCGGCGGTGGCGAGCTGGTGATCTGGGTCGACGATTCTGACGCAGTCCAGAGCTTCCAGTTGAGCTATGAGCAGTGGCCGTCAGGGCGTCATTACGTGGCGCAGTGGTCCGCTGGATCCCGACTGCAAGTCGGGACGGTGGACGAAGGCACTACCTCTGGCGTGCGCATGCGGAAGCAGTCGGCGATCATGCGTTTTTCGGATCAGCCTGACCCAAAGGTGACGGCTTTGCTGCAGCGATACTTCCGAACCAACGCATCTATTCTGGATGAAACCCATCGCGAGTCGATCAGCGGTGTCCTCAATGCGGTATCGGCGCCTGCCGAGGGTTCTGGGTAACCTCCTTGCTGTTTTGTCTGAATGGCGCGCATGACTGAAGGTCGGCCAATGTCAACTGGACGTGTCGGTGGGCGTCTAGGACTGATCTCGTTCACGGCGGTTCTGTTCTTCACCGTGGTGGGTGGCCCCTACGGGATTGAACCGGTCGTGCAATCGGCGGGGCCGTTGCTGGCCATTGTGCTTATCCTGGTGACACCGCTCATCTGGAGCGTTCCGACGGCCTTGATGGTGGCGGAACTTTCCGCTGCGATTCCGGTACCGGGTGGCTACTACGCCTGGGTGAAGCGCGCGCTAGGGAGTTTCTGGGGTTTCCAGGAGGCCTGGTGGAGTTGGCTCGTCTCCTTCGTGGACATGGGTATCTACCCGGTCCTGTTTGGCACGTATGGGTCCGCGGTGTTCCGGGACATTACCGGTGTGGATTGGTTCGTGTCGGACGCGGGCAGATGGATGCTTGCGACGGTCCTGATCTGGACAGTGGTTGGTGCCAACCTTCTCGGAGCGCGGGTCGCGGGATGGATGGCGGCTGTTGCTGGTGTTCTTGTCGTCACCCCGTTTATTGCCATGGCCGGGATGGCTGTCGAAGGATTTTCGTCCTTGGATGCCGTGGTTGGTTCATGGTCTGGGGGGCCACCATCCGGGCAGGGGACCGCGGGCGCCCTGGGGGCAGGCCTGTTCGTGGTGATGTGGAACTACCAAGGGTGGGATGGGGTTGCGACAGTCAACGGTGAGGTTCGCCGACCTGGCCGGACAATCCCGATCGCGCTTGGGATTGTTGTCTTCTTGTCCATGCTCACGTACCTGCTGCCGGTTCTTGCAGCTTTGACGGTGACCTCGGACCCCGCTGCCTGGGGTGAGGGTGCATTCCCGGCGCTTGCGGGTGCAATTGGCGGTGAGGGACTTCGGTTCGCGGTCGCGGTCGGTGCCGTCATCGGGGTGGCCGGCTTATTCAACGCAAACATGCTCTCGAACAGCCGCATTCCGATGGCCCTTGGGGAGGACCACTACCTCCCCCCCTTGCTGGCCAAGGCGAATGCCCGTACCGGTGCGCCTACGGCAAGCCTCATCCTCAGCGGTGTCTTGTTCACGTTCATTGCACTGGTGGACTTCACGAGCCTGGCGGTGATTGACGTGGTTGTCTACAGCGCCACGCTCTTGCTCGAGTTCTTCGCGTTGCTTGTCCTTCGAATCCGCGAACCGCGAATCATCCGTCCATTCCGGGTTCCTGGTGGCATTCCGGGCATCGCGCTGGTAACCGCGCTGCCGATGATCCTTCTGGGCCTGGCGATTGCGAATGAAGTGGCGGACGGAGGCGCCGAGGTCCTTGGGATTTCGGCAGCCGTTCTGGCTACCGGGCCAGTTGCGTGGTTCGGGCTGACCATCGCTTTCAAGCGTGGCCGACCGAACCGACCGGTGCCGGTCGACCTGGAGGGAATGGTCCGCCATGGGGCCTACGACCCGACGATGGCATGGACACCGAGGATGACCCCGTCGTTTCGGGTGGGAACCACTCTCGCCGAACGGGCTGGCGCAAGGGTTCCCGTCCATCGGCGAGGTGGCATGGTGTCTCAGGTGGACGCGTAGGTCACTACAGGCAGGCGGGGACGCTTCAGGTAGAAGACCCAGAAACTTTCGGGAACCTCATGGTTCGTTGACGGATCACGCACGATGGTCATCGGTGCCGTCGGGACAGCCGTGACGAGTTCCCACCCATCGGCGCCCAGCTGATTGAGAACATCCCAGGGGGTGCGTTGATCCCGAGAGAGATCGAGAACCACCCCGTCGATGCTTGCAACGAGGTGGTCGCCTCCGCGGACTACGACGAAAAGGTACGCATACTGCCAGGCAATCACCGATTACTCCCGGCCGAACCTGGTGTCGCCCGCTTGAAGACAGCGCGGTACTGGGTGATGTCCCACGGTCCGAATTGCCCGCTGGTTGCTGCCCATGACTGGGGGAGAAGCGTCACGAGTTCCCACCCGCGGCTCCCGTAATAGTCGAGGACGGTCTGAAGACCAACCAGGACTTCTCCATCTCCGAAGTCGACTTGCCAGTCTCCCGGTGTACTGTCCGCATTGCGGCCCCGACCGACGACGACGGTTCGATGTTCCCAGGCTGTCACGTGAGGTGCCCCTTCCTAGGCCGCGCAGACTGGTTCGTCACCGGTCCACCGGTTGGTCTTGATCTTTTCGGTGATGCTCGCCAAGTGTGTCCGGGTGTTGTGCCACATCTGTGCCCAGACCTGCGGGTCACGCAGCTCGGTTGCAGGATTGCTTCTTGAACGCGCGACGAAGTCCGGGAACCATGGGCGACCAGTCGGCTGTCCGATCGGCTGGTACCGGAGATCGAAACTCCAACGGACACCCTGGCTCTTGTTGTCGAGGGACGCGTGCATGGTTTGGCGATGCAGGAACAGTGCGCCCCCGCGAGGCACCGGAACCGGCAGGTAGTAGTCGCCACGGATCTCATCGGGGATGTGAAGTGCCTTCCGCGCGTCAGTTATGCCGGGGCAATGGGTTGCGAGACCATTCGTGTGGCTACCCGGTACGACGCACAGGCAGCCGTTCTCCTCGGTCGCATCGAACACCGGCATCCAGCAGGTGAGCATCTCGGTTTCGTCGACCTCGGGAAGGGCGACACCCTGATCCTGGTGCCAGTCGGTTTGCCCGACGAGCGTGTTGCGGAATTCCTTGCCGAGAAGGCGCGAAGGAGGCTTGATCCGGACGTGCTGGATCGGGTTCGAGAGGATCTCCGGTCCGATGAACTGCTCGACAACGTTCAGCAGTCGCTCATTGCGGAGTAACCCAAACACTTGGGATCCGAGGTGGATCCGGGTCTCTTCGGTCACCCCGTTGAACGGCAGTGAGATGTCGAATGGCTGGAACCCGGACGGTCCGGCCTCATTGAGTACGCCAGCCAAGCGTTCGGCAAACGGCAGCTCACGGTAGTCACGCTTGATGGTGCCGTTTGCAACCCACTCGTCGGACAAGGCGTCGAGCAAGGCGGAGTATTCCGCCACGACGGGGTCGAGATCGGCAACTGGGTCGAAGATTCCCTCAACGACGAGGTAGCCCTGTTCGCGGAAGCGCTCAAGATCGACTTTCGGAGTGGTCAGTACCGTCATGGTCGTCCTTCCCCACCGGACTTGGCGTCATGGGTGCCTACCCGGCTGTGCGACATGATAGGCCCGCGCACCGGAGTGGGCAAACCGATACCATCGGCGAGCGAAGGCAATTCCGGCCGTGCCGAAGGGCGTGGCAGGTTACGGAGGGGACCGCATGACCAACCCAGACCGCATACGAATCGGTTTCATCGGCGCAGGCGCAATCTGTCGGACACGTCACGTGCCGGGTTTGCGGGCGGTGCCGGGCGTCGAATTGGCAGGCGTGGTGAACAGCACGCATGAAAGCTCTGCGCGTGCAGCATCCGAGTACGGCATCGCGCGGACGTATCCAACACCGGAGGCACTGATCGCGTCGGACGAGATTGACGCGGTCTGGATTGGCACGCAGCCATATCTGCACCGTCCGTACGCGGTGGCAGCCCTTGAAGCTGGAAAGCACGTGTTCTGCCAGGCGCGGATGGCGCTGGACTACGCGGATGCCCGGCGGATGTACGACGCATGGAAGCTCACAGACCGGACAGCGATGCTTTGCCCGCCGCCTCATTACATGCGGGGTGATCGTGTCATCAGGCGCCTGCTGGCCGAACACTATGTCGGCGACATCTTCCATGTGAATGTCCGGTCGTTCATCGAGGACTACGCTGATCCGCATGCGCCGGTGCATTGGCGTCAGATCGCCGCGATTTCCGGCGTGAACACGATGCATCTCGGGATGAACCTTGAGGTGGTTCACCGTTGGGTGGGCACACTGTCCCGCGTCTCTGCGGACGCACTGACGCTGATCCCGTCGAGGCCCGCGGCGCAGACGAACCAAGGGACTGGCCAGACGGCGGTTGAGCGCCCGGACTCGGTGGCGGTTGCTGGTCGCCTTGCGGGCGGTGGCCTGTTATCAGCGTCGTTCTGTGGGGTCGGCCGGTTCGGCGCGGAACCGAACATGATCGAGATTTATGGTTCCGAAGGGACGATCCGCTACCTGTCGGGGACCGACGCGCCTGGCAGCGGGACAATCCTGATCGGGAAGCGGACCGACGCCCAGTTGCACGAGTGTCCTATCTCTCCGGACGAAGAGATGCACTGGACCGCGGAGGCGGACTTCATCCACGCGATACGTGATGGGCGGACCGATCCTGAACCATCGTTCCTTGATGGTCTCCAGTACATGGAAGTGACCGACGCGATTTTCCAAAGCGTCACTTCGGGTCGGGCGGTTTCGCTGCCCCTTGGGGCCGCGCTCTAGGGGCCTTGGATGACGGGTGTTCCGGATCCGAGAGTACGGATCCGGAACTTGATGGCGGAGGCGCATGGGAGTCGAACCCACCGACCGACGCTTGACGCCGGCCCAACAGTTTTGAAGACTGCACCAGTCACCGGACCAGCCGCGCCTCCCAGGCGCCGGATCACTGCTTGACCCGGGCAGAACCACTCAAAGTGTACGCAAGTGACGCGCGAACTCCCTGAGTGGCTCACCCGTGCCGAGTTGACCGGGTTGGTCGGGGAGATGCACACCGGACGACCTTGTAGCGGGCGTTCTGGGCGGCGATCTCCACGTGCCGGAAGGCTCGGGCGGCCGGCAGTTCGATTCCGCGGGACCGGTTGACCACGAACCATGCGTTTCCGTCCTCGTTGAGGTGGGCGGCCGCGTCGCGGATGAGTCCTTCTGCGAGTGAGGGGTCATCGACTGGTCCCCGGTGTGCGGGCAGGTTCGAAAGGATCACCTCGAATCGCTCGCGGGCGATGGCGGCGAAGCCATCACTGACGAGTACCCGTACCCGGTCCAGGTTGTTCCGAGCGGCATTTGCGGATGCGAGTTCTACAGCTGCCTGTGACACGTCGGTCATGACCACACGACGGCGCCGGTCTTCGGATGCCAGATGGATCCCGATCGCACCGGCGCCGCATCCGAGGTCGAGAACGGATACGCCGGCCGGGATCTCAGCGGTCTGCAGCAGGAACGTGGTACCCGGATCGATTCCGCGAGCTCCGAAGACCCCGGCACCGAGTTGGAGGCGGATGCTTGTCTGCCTAACAGTGAGTACATGCTCGATTGGATCCGCAGTCGCGGCGCTTGCAGTCGCTGGTATCGGTCCAGTGGCTTGGTAAAGGCGGCATTGATGCGTTCCGATGCCGACCTGGTCTACGCGCTCGAACCGCTCCCTTGCGTACTTCATGAACGTGTCGGCGCCATGCCTGCGATGCGCTTGGTAGAGGAGGGTTCCCGCGGGTGTGAGAGCCTGCGAAACGAGGTCAATGGCGTTGCGGACCGGTGTATTGCCCAGGAAAAAAGGGGCAATCAGGAACGCAGCGTCAAACGATCCCCAATCGGAGGAGCCAAGCGATGTGGCGAGGCGCGCGTCAACCCGGACGCGTCGGTGGCGCGCGGCAAGGTCGAGTTCGACGATCAGGTCGATGGACGGGCGCAACGCGGTGACCGCCGCACCGTGTTCGGCGGCCCACAGCGCCCCTGCGGGATCGTAGTAGCCAAGGTCCAGGAGGCGCGTCTGGGGTGTGACACGCGCAAATCGGTCGAGGAGCGCGGTGTCGTACAGGTGGGTCTGTGGTGTTGCCATAGTTCTCTTGCGCTTTGTTCAGGCGATTGCGGATGTTGGTAGGTCCGTCGCGAGGCGACGTACGCCACTGGACGTGAACGGGATCGATGAGGGCAGAACGCGGTCCAGGAAGTTTCCGACCCACGAAGCCGGATGTGGAAACGGTTGGCGTGCATGCGCCGGCCCGTGCGAATCCGAACCAGCGGTGACCAAAAGCCGGTGCTTCAGCGCGAATGCAATGAATTCGTCACGCTGGTCTGGCGAGTGCTGGGGGTGGTGCGCTTCGATCCCGTCTAGCGGCGCTTCGGCGAACAGGTTCTCAAGGGCGTCCACCGACAGCGCCGCGGTTGAGTCATCACTCCGTCCTGGGTGCGCGAGGACGGCCACCGCACCCACCTCATGTGCGGTCGCGATGACATCTGCAAGGGCGATCGATGCCTCCGGTGCGTCTGCAAATTGTGCGAGGTACGGGGCGACGTCTCGAAATTTCGGGACAATGCTTTCCCGCCTCAGCGCACGGGAAAGGTCAAAGGTCCTGTACCGGGTTACCGGGTCCGTAGGGATGGGAAGGGTCTCCAGTCGGGTTCCTTGTGACGCGAGACGGTTCAGGAACCAGACGACCCGGTTGTGCGACAGGGAAGCAAGCGTCGCAAGCATCTCTTTGACCGGCGCGGAAGGGCGACGAAGCCCATTTCCGTAGAGGAGGACGTGAAGGTCATGCTCGCCGTGACTGGATGTGACTTCCACCCCAGGGACTACGATGACACCGAGGTTGGCACCCGCGGATGAGGCCGCTTCGACTGCCTCAATGGAGTCGTGATCGGTGACCGCGATCACGCCGATTCCGGAGCGCGCGGCCCGGAGCACAAGTCCTTCTGGCGTCCACCGACCGTCGCTCGCCGTCGTGTGCAGGTGAAGGTCGACACCGGTCGACGCAACGGTCTGGTCTTTCGGCAAGGTTTCGCGTGTCCTCAGATAGCCGAGTATACTCGCCGCCAGGTTACAGAATGACACAGTTGACGCACACTGACGACCGGACGATTGCCGAACTCGACGCGTTGGTTGAGGAGACGTACCTCCTTTGGGATGAGGAGTGGGTAGGCTTCTCGTGGCGGAACTACACCCACGAACACATGCGCCGGGTCCGGGGACTTTCGACAACGCTGGCGGGCGTGGAGGGTGCAGACAAGCGCTTGGTGGCGTACGCCGCCACGCTGCATGATGTCACCAAGAGTTACGACGGCGAGATCCTGACGGGCCCGGATGGGAAGCGCGTTCTTGATGAGAATGGTTTCTGGCGGAATGCGACGTTGCCACCCGCACGGCGCAACGTGGTCACGGACATCTATGACCGCCTTGGCTTGTCTGGCACGGTCCACCACGCATCTGGTGGACAGGTGGCGCGGGTACTGTTGGAAGCACGGGGCTTCGACGCCGACCTCATCCAAGGTGTCGAAACCGCGATCATCGAGCACTTGATCGCGAAGCCAGACAGCACGCTTGCCGGACGGTGCCTCTACGATGCCGACACGATTGACGCAAACATCGGGATGCCTGCCTTCTACCGTAATATCCAGATAAGTCTGCGTAATCAGGACGTGCAATATTCCGCCCGCGGTGAGCACTTTCCGACGTGGCTTGATGAGAACCTCGCGCACTTTCTTCAGGGATACTTGCGCGAACGCATTCCGACGTGGATCGAGAGCAAGGCGCAAGACTTTGTCCCGAAACTCATGACCGACGCAGGAAAGGCGGTGGCGACCGCCCGCCTTGACCGGTTGCGATCAGCCGTTCAGATGCTGATAGAAGAGCTTGACGATCTGGAACGGGCCCGTCGGCAGGGGGCGATGGCGATTGTGGCTTCGTTCATGGCGCGACGCCAGAACCCAAAACTTGTTGCGGAACTTGACGCGGTTGCGGCTGCACTTGGCAGTCACGCGTCGGATGGACCAGCCGCGACCTTGCTTGGGCATTTGCATCTTGAGGTGGCGGGCCACGCGTGACCAGTCCCCTGCGTCTGCAGGACAGTGGTGACACAATTGACCGAGGGTCCGAAGCCTGATGATTCGGGAGCAATTCCGGCCATCCGGGTGGGGGTTCCTTGCGTCAGCTGCGATCCGCGTTCCTGAACGTATACTCGTTGGGTAACTGGAAGGAGCACGCGCATGACTGATCGCCACCGCGGGGGTAGCCCGCGAGGATTCGACCGCGACCGGAGGCCCCCGTTCGAGGGAGGCCGTCCAGAGGGCGGCGACCGTGGAGGTTTCCGCGGAGGCGGTGAGCGGGGTGGCTTCGACCGTCCTCGTCCTTACGGCGACCGCCCGCCCCGACCGTACGGTGACCGCCCGGCTTTCGGTGGTCGTCCGCCATCGGGAGATCGTCCATCGTACGGCGATCGTCCCCAGTCTGATGACCGCCGTCCCCCGTCGGACGACCGTCGTCCTCCGTATCGTGAGCAGCGTCCGCCGGCACCTCCCGAAGAGGTTGATACCGAGTTCGAGGATGTGGACACGACACTTGCAGTCGCGATTCTTGACACGGCAACCCGCCTGACCCTCTCGATTGTCGAGAAGGGCCTTCCGGATGACCTCGATGCCCGTCGCGAGGCAGTCCTTGAGCAGTTTGGTGCGGTCTACGCGTCAATCCTCGAGACAGTGACGAGCATTGACGAAGAGGAAGAGGTTGAGGACGACGACGAGGCCTAAGCGCCGCGATCGTCATCCGTGCAGGGGACATAGAGAGGGTCGGCCCGGCAAACCGCTTGGCCGACCCTCTTGCGTTTCTAGCTGGTGAGATTCTTTTCAGTGATCCGGATTGCGGAAGTACTCCAAGGCGGCTGCTGCCAGCCGGCCGATGGCGGCTTCGCCAGCGTTCTCTACAGTCCACCGGAGATCGCCAAGGTTTCGGCTTAACGCCACGAATATGATCGGGCGGCCCGAAGGGTCCGATAGGTTGGGAATCACCATCGGGTCGTACGCTTGCGGTTCGTCCGCTCCGGTGGGGTCGGGGAGCCAGAAGACCCCGACATCGTTTCTCACACCATCGATGGCGCCCGTCTTGTGGGCAATCAGGATGTCTGGTCCGAAGTGACGTGGTGCCATCGCACGGTCCTGTTGGCGAAGCAATGTCTGCCAGAAGGCCTGCCGGCCTATGGGACCGAGGATCTTTCCGGCGAGAACCTCGCGGTAGACCGTCGCAAGGTCGTTGGCCGTAGCCATCGCGGTGAAGTGCGTCCCGTCCGGCAGGGCCATCGATGGTTTGCCGTAGTAGCGGTTGATGCGTGTCACGCGTGAAGCGCCTGGAAGGGATGTGACCAGGTTGTTGACCGAACCGAGGCCAGTCAGGTCGATGATCATGTTCGTGGCGGTATTGTCCGAAAGAATGACCATCAGGGTTGCGACCTCGCCCACGGTCAAGCTGGTCTCCGGGGAAAAGTACTGAAGGACGCCGGCACCGCCAACCTGATGCCATCGACGCAACCGTATCTGGTGATCCAACCCGACACGCCCGTCGTCGACCAACTGCAGGAGACGGAGGAACACTGCCACCTTGAGCGTGCTTGCGGCTGGATATGCCTCGTGCGCATTCCGTGTCCAGGCACGTCCCGTCGACGGATCTTCGATGTGCCATGCGAAGTCACCCTGGATACCGGAAATCGCCGCCTCAAGAGCACTGTTCAGGTCAGCCATTTGCCGGAAGTCTCCTTGGTTGGCAGGTGACGAAATGATCGTAACGCGCACAGGTCGCGGACTGGGTGCGATTGCGCAACGTGCTGCGATGCGCAGTGACCTCAGGTATCGTTGCTTGGTCTATGGCGCGTCAACCCCGCCCCGATGTGGAGTGCCTCCGATGCGGTTACCGGGCCTCGGTGCGCGCGTTTGAGATTGAAGTTGCCCTTTCGGCGGATGATTCGGGCGACAGTGATTGGGTGGTGAACTTTTCGTGTCCACGATGCGAGTGCGCGAACGCGCCGAAGGTGCTGGTGGCGGGTGCCACCGTGCCGGATGGGTCCCGAGGATTGGGGACTCACCGGACCGCGACACGAACAGCGAACGCGACGTACGATCCCGCCGCGCCGTGATTCGGGTTGTATCCGTCGTTTCGGTGGTTCGCCGGTGAGGCCCATGTCTCCGAGATTCGAGCGCACCGGAGCGATGGGTGCTCCGGCTGACGTGCCCGTATCGCCTCCAGCTTCGGAGGCCGCGCCGGACTATGTCCCTCACCTCTCATTGATCATCCCGGCTTACAACGAGGCCGAGCGCCTGGGCAGCAGACTTGCATCGCTTATTTCCTACCTCGAGTCCCGGCCATATACAACCGAACTGCTTGTGATCAGTGACGGAAGCACGGACGCCACCCGTCTTGTTGTCGAGGCAGCGTTTGCGGGTATCGACCATGAGGGGCCGCTCCGCGCGTGGTGCCTTGAGTATTTCCCAAACGGCGGGAAGGGACGTGCAGTCCGTACTGGCGTGATGGCCTCCCGAGGCACGCACGTCGCGTTCACCGATGCAGATTTATCGACTCCTATCGAGGAGGTTGACCGAGCCCTCGGCGTCCTCACCACCCTGGATGGTGCGGGCACCCGCATCGTGATCGGCTCGCGTGCGGTGGCCGGAGCTCGGGTGGGCCAGAGGCAACCCATGTTCAGGCAACTCAGTGCGATGCTGTTCAACATCCTTCGTGACGGCATCACCGGTGTCCACACCCTGCGCGACACGCAGTGTGGGCTCAAGGTCTTTGATGGGGTGGTCGCTCGTGCCATCTTCACGCAACAGGTGATCGACGGGTTCATGTTCGATGTGGAGACGGTGTACATTGCGCAACGGCTGGGACTGGTCATTTACGAGCTCGGGGTGACGTGGGACGATGTCCCCGATAGCCGGGTCAAGTTGTCATCGGCGCTGAGGCTTCTGCCTGATCTGTGGCGCATCCGGCGTACCCACTGGCGACTGCGTCCCGCCGATGCCCCGGCCCTGCTGCGAGCCTTCACGACCGTTGCGCGATGACGCGCACGAAGGTGACGGAACGTTTGCATTCCTGACATGTCAAGTGAACTGGCTGATCAGGAACTGCAACCATGCCCCCTCGGGACTGTGTCGATGCACGGGGACGAGATTGCGCCTCTCATGGCGCGATTGCCCGGATGGGCATTGGCCGAGGGTGGCCGACTTGAACGGTCGTTCCGCTTCCCGGACTTCGTGACGGCGGTGGCGTTCGTGAACCGCATCACCACGGTTGCCGAAGCCGCTGGGCATCATCCGGACCTTCTGGTCCGGTGGGGCGAGGTGCAAGTGACCGTGTGGACGCATTCAATCGGTGGATTACATATCAATGACTTCATCGTTGCTGCTCGCATCGGCCTGGTAGCCGACGTGTAAGTGAACCACTGACCGGTCATTGACCGGTTCGATGACGGCAGAAATTGACACTCAAGCAATGGCGGCACGGGGAGTGACCGGAAGTGAGAATGCAGTTCGTGAATGGTGGAAAACCGCAACGCTCCGGATGGCTTTCGCGGCTGGCGACGCGGGTCGGTTTGGTCGCCACCTTGGTCGTCTCTTCCTTGGCACCGATGACACCGACGATGGTGCGCGCGGCGGACGAACCCGATGAAGCGATCGTCGAAGGCGACGTGACGATTGGTCGTCACTATCGGCAGGCCGGTGGTGACAGTGGCAACGGGTATGACGTGGTCAACCCGTTCTATTCGGCGATGAAGGAGCTCGGGGGAGTCGACTGGGTCGGGTATCCGGTCAGCAGCGTATTCCCGGGCACGGACGGATGCCAGTACCAGGCATTCCAGCGGTTCCTCTTGCAGCGATGCAAGGAAGGCCCGGTTGTCCTGGCGAACACGTTTCAGGTGCTTGAGGAGACGGGCGCAAATGCGTTCCTGCAATCGCGCGGGATCGGCGGCGGTGAGGATGACCGTGCATCTTCCTTTGACGGTGCCGTGAGTGTCCGGTTGGCGTGGCTTGAGGACAAGGAACTCGCCAAGTACTTCATGGATTATTGCGGGGAGGGCGTGCTGAAAGATGCATGGGCCTTCTGTGGGTTGCCGATGAACACGCCTCGCCTGTTCTTCGGGCAGTATGTGTCACAGAGGTTTCAGCGACTTGCACTCCAGCGGTGGGTCGCCGATGGTCCCGGTGGGATCAAGGCCGGCGCAATCACCATCGTGAATGGCGGCGATCTCCTCAAGGAAGCAGCCATCCTGACGGGCCCGGCGGTTACTCCGCATCCGAAGGGCAAGCCACCGACAGGTTTGGCACAGATTTCCCTGGTGACTGACATCGGGGCGGCGCTACCAGCCGCAGCGGCTCCGGTGGCCCAGGCGCCGGTCCAAGCCCCAGCGCCACCGCCGCCAGCACCTGCCAAGCCAACGCCCGCTCCGGTTGCCCCGGCACCGGGGGCCCCAGCATCGCCAGGTGTCGCGGCGCTCGCGCCGATCCCGGGTATGGTCCTGCCACCGGGTCGCACCTTGCCGATGCACTTTGGTTACCAGGGTGACTTCTTCAACCCGCAGGTTCGGACGCGTGGGATCGAGGCGATTCAGCAGTCGGGCTTCCAATGGGCCAAGCAGCAGGTGGTCTGGAGCCAGTACGAGCAGAGCTCAACCGAATGTGCCAAGGAACCAGGAAACTGTTTCAACGTGGTCGTGAACGGTCGCACCCACTCGTATCGGACCAACCAGTTCTCGTACCTCGACGCAGTGATGGCTGAACTGTCCAAGGCGAACCTGAACATTCTCTTGAGTGTCGTGCATGCGCCGGATTTCCTGGCAGCTCCCGGTGGGCATAGCCCCGCCGATCCAGACCAACTCCGTGACTTCGTCACCGTTGTGGTCAACCGCTACAAGGGAAAGGTCCGGGCGGTCGAACCCTGGAACGAACAGAACCTCGCCGGTGAATGGGGCGCCTCGCGCATGTGGCCGAACGCACCGGCGGCTCCGCCCCAAGGCGTTGTGGACTTCCTTGCCTTGATGAAGTCCGCGTATGTGGGTGTGAAGTCTGCCGACCAGAGCGTGATCGTGGTCCTGCCTGCCCTCACTCCGACAGGTGTTGGTGAGTGCTGGTTGAACCCTGACGTACGCGCCTCGGGCGGATGCATCGACCAGGTGAAGATCGCGATCGACGATCGCCTGTATCTCGACCTGCTCTATCAGGTGAACGGCGGCGAGATCAGCCGCTATTTCGATGTCCTAGGCGTACACCCAAGTGGATACAACAATCCTCCAGACGACACACCGGAGAAAAAGACGGTGTCGTCGACCGGATTCAAGGGCCACCCTAGCTTCTACATCCGGCGCTTCCAGCAGCTGCGCGAGGTGCAGCAGAAGTACGGTGATAACAAGCCTATGTGGTTCACCGAAGTCGGCTGGTCGGTTACGGCGAAGCCTGTTCCCGGCTATGAATACGCGACCGAGAACAGCGAGGCACAGCGTGCGAAATACATTGCCCGGCTGCTGGAATTGGTCTACAACGAGGCTCCGTACGTCACCAACGTGATCATCTGGAACCTGAATTTTCGGCAAATTGTTCCGGAACCCGACGAGAAGTACGGGTTTGGCCTGCTGGAGGCGAACGGATCCCCAACCCTTTCGTTCCAGTGTGCGGCTGACTTCGTCAAGAGTGGTGGCAAGGTTTCACAACCCGTTTGCCGGTGATCGCACGTGCGTGTCGGGGGTGGCGTGTCAACCTGCCTTGCCACCCCGGATCGTGACTGGGCATGTCGGTCATACCGGTGGGTCGGAGAAACCCAGGCGTCGTTCCCTAAGGCTTACCCACTGGAGAGTTCGGCTGCCGATGATCACGTGGTCAAGTACGGAGATGTCTAGGAGGGCACCCGCCTTGACCGCGTCGGCAGTCATGCGGATATCTTCCGGCGATGGCGACGGGTCACCGCTGGGATGATTGTGGACGACGATGACCGAGGCGCAGTTTTCACGGATCGCGTCGCGGAAGAGTTCGGCAATTCTGACCACGCTCGAGTTCAGCGTTCCCCGGTAGAGTTCGCGGATCCCCATCACGTGGTTCTTGCTCGACAGAAGGACGATCCGCAAGTGCTCGCTGTCCAGATGAGACATGCCCGCGCTGACAAGATCGACGACGTCCCGTGGTGTGCGGATCACCACGCGCTCGTCTGCCGAAGCGAGGGCGACACGCCGACCGAGTTCGAGAGCTGCTTTCAGTTCGATCGCCTTGACTGGACCGACGCCGGGAATGCGCTCGAGATCCGACAGGGATGCAGCCATCAAACCGGCTACACCACCGTGATCGTTGACAGCGCGCATGGCGATGGAAAGCGCGCTCTGGCGTTGCGTACCCGAGGAACCAGTGCGCCAGATGATGGCGATCAGTTCTGCGAGGCTGAGGGATTCCGCTCCATTGCTCGCAAGGCGTTCACGCGGGCGTTCGGTAGGCGCCATGTCCTTGATGGCGGCATATGCGTGCAACGGTGGCAACACACCCGCTGTTCGCGGCGCGTCGGTAAGGTTGTCAACGGGGCCAGCCTCATCCGATGCGAGGCTCGGTGTCACCAGATCACCTACGGAACGGCGCCGTGAGGTGGTCGGATTGCGGCTTCGGGATTGACGTCCTGCACGTTGCGCATCGCGGTAGTCCATGGCGCCAAGATACCGGGTTCGCCATGGTAATGCGCATGATCATTAGCAATGATGCCGAAGTTCTGGTTGTCAGGTTATTGATGGGTTGGCGCCAGTGAGGTCGCGGAGGTTGCGAACCGGCCTTGCAGTGGCGATGGGCCAGATTGCCGGATGGGTGTCACGCGCGGTTGGCCGGGGTGGAGGCACGGCACTTCCGGGATTGGTTGTCGACTACCTCGACCCCAGGGCGCTTGCACATCTGGCGCGACAGCTACCGGGTGGGGTCGTGATGGTGACAGGCACGAACGGCAAGACGACGTCAAGTCACCTTATCCGGGCGATGCTAGAGGCGTCAGGGTGGGCACCGATCCACAACGCCAGTGGTTCGAACCTGTCCCGGGGGGTCCTGGCGACATTGCTCCGCCACGCGAGTTTTACCGGCGCGCTCCGCGTTCCAGAGAACGCGATTGGTGTCTTCGAGACGGACGAAGCCGCGGTGCCACGGGTGTTGCGGGACACGCGTGCCCGGGTACTCGTCGTCACGAACCTGTTCCGAGATCAACTGGATCGCTACGGCGAGGTCAACGCGATCGCGCAGCAGTGGAGAGATGCAATCTCCGCGTTGCCAGGTTCCCACGACCTGCGTCTCGTCCTGAACGCCGATGACCCAACGGTGAGCGCATTGGACGGTGGGTCGGCAACGACCATTCGGTTTGGCATTGGTGATCCGGACGTCGGTCGTGATGCGCCTGATCACGCGTCGGATGCCAACTTCTGCCCTGTCTGCGGTGGGCGCATGCAGTACATCCGCGTCACCTATGGCCACCTTGGCAACTACATCTGTGACAACGGCCACGCGCGCCCAACCCCGGCTGTTGTGGCAACGGATATTCAGGCTGATGGGTGGGATGGCACGGCGTTCACGCTGAAGACACCGCGTGGAGAGCGTAGGGTCTCGCTACCGGTTCCGGGCTTGTACAACGTCTACAACGCGCTCGCTGGCGTGGCCTCTTCCGAAGCACTTGGTTGCGACCTCGAGCCCATCGCATCTGCAATTGGCAACTTCCACGGGGCATTCGGGAGGTTTGAACGGTTCACGATTGACGGTCGACGATTGGTCATGGTCCTCGCCAAGAACCCGGTCGGGATGAATGAGGCACTCAGGACCGTGGTAGGTCGAGGTGGGTCCGGCCACCACGTCTTGGTCGCGTTGAATGACTTTGACGCGGATGGCCGGGATGTCTCGTGGATATGGGATGCAGACTTCGAAATCCTGGTTGGCCAGGTCAGTTGCTTGACAATTTCGGGCCATCGCGCGGACGACCTAGCGGTGCGATTGAAGTACGCGGGCGTTCTCGGGTCAATCCCATCGTCGGGAACGGTCACCGTTCTGGGGGGGCTGGCCGACGCACTCGATGGCGCGGTGTTGGGTGCACCGGTCGGCGGGACCGTGGTTGCATTGGTCACGTACACCGCAATGCTGGAACTCCGTTCGTTGCTTGTTCGACGTGGACACGCGAGGGCGTATTGGGATGATGCCGGGGTGAATTCCCCGGAAATGACGGCACGATGACGATCAACTCGGTCGCGTCATCCAAGGCAAGGGTTCGCATCGGGCATCTTTATGGAGACCTGCTGAACCTCTATGCTGACCGAGGCAACATCCTTGTGCTTACCCGACGATGCGAGTGGCGAAATATCGCCGTTGAGGTCGTGTCAATTGGTGTAGGTGACCGGATCGGTAGCGGTGAGTTCGACATCCTGTTCATGGGTGGTGGTCAGGATGGGGACCAGCAATTTCTGGAAGACGATCTTTTCAGGGTCAAGGCCGACGGACTGCGCGGTGCGGTGCACGACGGAGTACCGGTTTTGGCGGTATGTGGGAGCTACCAATTGCTTGGGCACTACTATGACCCGGGCACCGGGCCCCGGCTCGCAGGCCTTGGGATATTTGACATGCACACAGTGCACCCTGGGTTATCCGTGAGGCGGTGCATTGGAGACGTGGTGGTTGACTGGATTGGTGCGCCGGTCGGTGGCCCAAGTTCCGTGGTCGGTTTCGAGAACCATGGTGGCCGGACGTACATTGGTTCCGGCGCACGGGCGTTTGGTCGGGTGGTCAGCGGAAACGGAAACAACGGCGAGGACGGCACCGAGGGGGTGGTTCAGGCAAACGCCATTGGCACCTACCTTCACGGGAGTTTGCTGCCCAAAAACCCTCATTTGGCCGACCACCTGATCGGGATGGCGCTTGCGCGCCAGACGGGTTCGGCAAAGTTGGAACCGCTGGACGACCACCTTGAGTGGCAGGCACACCAGACAATCCTGGACCGACGCGCGGGTCACGTGGCACCGGTTGGCGGACGGGTCATGGGTTCAGGGGGTTCGGCGAGATGACGCTCGACGCGTTGGCGGTTGCGTGCCTGTCCCAAGAGACGGCGGCGCGGATTGTCGGGAGCAGGATCCAGCATATTCACCATTCCGGCATAGACGCTCTTGCGTTCGAGTGTTACGGAAGTGGCGAACGCTCCTGGCTGATTGTCTGCGGGCATCCTTCGCATCCGTCAGTGCATGTTTCGGATCAACGCCCGGGGCGCCCGTCAGACGATGTGACCCCGTTGCTTTTGAGGCTTCGGAAGCTCGTCGACGGCGCGCTTGTGACGGCGGTGACCCAGCCACGTGGCGAACGCATCATCCACATCGACTTTGCTGGGAAGTCCGAAGATGGACCATATGGCGTCACCCTGATCGTCGAACTCCTTGGACCCGGAACGACGGTGATCCTCGTGGACGAACACGGGATGATCCTGGAGTGCAGCCGCCGACTGGGGCTTGGTCCAAAGGGTGGGCCGACGGGTGGTCGCATGGCGGAGGAACCAGAGGCGAAGATTTCATCCCGCCGAATTGTCCCGCGAGAGATGTACCAACCGCCTTCCGTACCGGAGAAGTGCGTTCCTTGGGCGTTGACCGGAGACGTGCTTCACGACGCCATAGCCGACCTGCCCGAAGTCCGTGGTCGGGCGAGTGGACGTCTGCGCGACTCAATTGTCCGCGCGGTTGGGGCCTGCAGTCCCCTGCTGGCTAGGGAGGCGGTTGGGGCGAGCTGTGGCGGGATGATCGACATCTCGGTGGTAGACGTTGATCGGGCGCAGTTGGATGCGATCGCCTCTTGGTTTGGGCATGTATGGGAGCGTGTAGGCGCTGGGGATTGGAACCCATCGGCAGCGTGGGTGATTGATGAGGATGCGAAGACAGCATCTCTTGCTGCGTTCGCGCCGTACCTGATCGGAACCTATCCGGAGGTCAAGCCAACTGCGTCACTGAACCAAGCGGTGGTCATCTGGCACGAGGCGGTTTCAGTATCGGCGGTGGGGTCACCCGAGGCTGGGGTACGTCGCGCCCTCCGTCAGGCCCTGGAGGCGCGCCTTGACCGTGTCCGGGCGAGGCAGTTCTCACTGGCACGCACAATCATCGATCCGGCCGAGGTCGCGCGTCTGCGCCTCATTGGTGAATACCTGCTGGCGTTTCCAGACCTTGTCACCATGGACATGGTTGAGGTTGAGCTTCCGGTCGGCGATGCTTCTGATCCAAATGGGGGAGCACTAATCGTCCCACTGGAGCCCGGAATTGGCGCGGTTGCCAATGCGCAAAAGGTGTTCCGGAAATACCACAAGCTGAAGGCTGCTGCGCGCGAGGTTCCTCCTCGTCTGGAAGAGGCAGCGCAGGAACGGGCCTACCTGGAGGAGGCGCTTGTCCACCTCGATCTTGCCCAGTCTGGCGATGATCTTCGTGGGCTGCGTGAGGAGTGGGCGTCTGGAGGGTTTGTCTCGGCTGGACGGCGCGAACGCAATCTGGGATCCAAGTTTCCTGGTCGACGGAACAAGCCTGCGGTGTCCGCTCGTGATGCCGGCATCGAACGGATGACAATCGGTGGCTTTGAGGTCGTGGTCGGGCGAAGCGGACGAGGAAATGACGCCGTCTTGCGCGGTTCGGGACACCCGGAGGATCCGTGGCTTCATGCTCGGGGCGTTCCCGGTGCGCACGTCCTTGTCCGCGCGGCGGGCCGTGATGTGCCGAGTGCGGTGATCGAGGCTGCTGCGGCGATTGCTGCCGGGCGAAGCGCGTCCCGCCAGTCGCCGTTGGTTGCGGTGGACTGCACAGCCCGCCGCCACGTCACCCGTGTCAGTGGCGGCCCACCGGGACTGGTCACCTACCGCAATGAACGGACGATCCAGGCGGTTCCGGTGCTCCCGGGGCGACGCGAGGCTCAGCGCTGAATCGCTGGTTCGCCGTGGCCCGGGGACGGTCAAGCGCCCTGCGTGACTGTGGCGATGAAGATGGCGCGGGCCGAATCGGGGCTGATCGGCTCGCCACGGTACTCGCCAAATGTCTCGATGACGGTGAAACCCGCGCGGAGCAGCCTGGCCTCGACCCGCTCCGGAGATTCCGGGTGCAGGGTGTACTTGAATTGTCCGATCATCGAGGCAGGGGATCGAGGATCACGGTCTGTCGAGTAATACCGAACGTCCGAGATCGCCGCGTTCGATTCGATCAGGTAGCGGTAGTCCTTGACGCGGAGGACTGACCTCCCATGCCACTTCCTGCCAAGGAATTGGGTAATCGAATCCTCATCGGTGTAATCCTGCACCGTTGGCGGGAAGACATCGATGACGATGCGACCACCGGGTGCCAGATGGCGTCGCATCATGGCGAGGCATTCGTCCTGTCCGGCGTCGTCAAGCAACCAGAATGAGTTGAATGCGACAAACACCAGGGAGAAAGCCCCGTTGCCCAGGGTGAAGTCGGTCATGTCGCCGACAACCCATGAGGTGCGGTCTCGGATTGACGAAGACAACTTCAAGGACCGAGCGGTCGCGCGTTCCACCATGATGGACGACAATTCGAGGCCAGTCACGAGATGGCCCTTCCGGGCGAGGGCTAGACAAACGCGTCCACTTCCTGACGCAAGCTCCAGAATCGGCCCCTCCACCGTTGCGCGTGCCTCGGTTGCGCGGTCGTGCCAGAAGCGGGCTTCGTCGCCACGGCATGCTGGGTGCTCGATGTCGTAGAGGGACGCGATTGCCCCCCAGTCCTCGGACCGTTCGGACTGACGTTGATACACTGCGCCTCCGGACGACGAACCTGGTTCAACTTGAGAGGGTGCGACCGGCACAGACGGTTCAGACGGGCCGTCCGTCGAGGTCGACAGGCGCCGGGTGGAGCGAACGAGGCGCAGCTTGCGCCCTGCTACCGTGCGTCGGCGCGTTGAAGGGGGTTCGGCCATGACTGATATCCGGGCTTTTCGTGGTTTGAGGTACGACCCTGCACGGGTTGAACCCCAGGATGTGATCTGTCCACCCTATGACATCATCGGGCCCGACGCGCAGGCAGAGTATCACGCGCGGAGCCCCTTCAACATCATCAGGGTGGAACTTGGCCTGGGGTCTACAGACCCAAGGGTGCTGCCCAACAGGTACGCCGACGCGGCGACGTGCCTTGCCGATTGGACTTCACAGGGCGTCCTTCGCCGAGAGGGGGCGCCGGCGATCTACCTGCATGCCCAGACGTTCCGGCTTGACGGGGCTAGCGTTACCCGGCGAGGCCTCATCGTGGCGTGCCGGCTGCATGACTGGGCCCAGAACATCGTGCGCCCTCACGAACACACCCGGGCGGGTCCAAAGCGTGACCGACTTGCGTTGCTGGAAGCCACCGGGACGAATACCAGTCCGCTGTGGCTGGTGTATCACGACGAGGATGGCCGTGTTGCGAGGGCAGTCGCCGACGCGTGGTCCGGGGCTGACGTGCCCCCTGTGGACGACGGGGATGAGGTCCACCAGTTGGTGCCGGTGACTGATCCGTTCCAGATCGGGCGCATCCGTCAGGCGTTCGCGTCACGTCCGGTCTACATCGCTGATGGACACCATCGATACGAGACTGCGATCCACTATCGAGATGCATGCCGGCAGGCCGTGCGTGACAGAGGCGAAGAGCCTGATCCCGATGCTGGCTACGAATTCGCGATGGTGCTGGTTGTCGATTCCCGCGATCCCGGTCTGGTGATCCGTCCGTACCACCGTGTCATTGGCGCGACAGGCAAGGACCTGAGTTCGGTCCTGCGCCACCTTGAAGACATGTGCAATATCTGCCATCTGTCTGTCTCGGGCAACGGGGACGCGAAGGACCTTGGTGCCATAGAACAGGCACTCGGTGATGCAACATCGACTGACGACCATCCATGCGTCCTGTACACACGGCAAGGTGCGTGGCGGGTGTCCCCGCGGGGGGACGTGGCGTGGAAGGAGACACTGCCAGGCGGACACTCGGACGCATGGCAGGGCCTCGACGTCGTCTCGGTTGACTGGTTGATCGTGCAGGGTGGGTTCGGAATTGAGGCATCGCATGAAGAGGCCGGGCATCCCGGCGAAGTTCCTCGCCTGCGGTACTCTCCCGATGCAAGTGAAGCAATTGGGTCGGTGGCTCGCGGAGAGGCTGAGGTTGCCATCCTCGTGCGCCCGACCAAAGTCGGCCAGGTCTGCGCTGTCGCGGATGCAGGGGACCGAATGCCTCCGAAGTCGACCTATTTCTATCCCAAGCCGACGACGGGCCTTGTACTGAACCGTCTGGATCAACTGGTCTGAGGCGCTAGTCCAGGCCGTTCTTGCCAAGAATGGCGTTCGGGTCTCGTGATAGCATTATGTCCAGTCACCGGCAGGGATTTCTGTTGAACGCAGGTCCTGCCCGAAATGGTGACCCTCTCCATTGGAACTAGCCATTCGCGGGCACGGCAGCGTGCCAGGTTTGGGACGTTTTGTGACTGCAACCGGCACAAGGCCTGTAGGGAGCGTGTGGATGGAGAATTGGGCGCGGTGAAGGCGGACCAACGCACAATGCCAATGAGTTCGCGTGCTGGTGCTGGATCATCGGCCCGAGTTGGGCGGGCGCCGGCTGACCCGCTGATGTCCATCGACCTTGAAATGTCCCCGGGGCTTGGGGGAGACGTCCGCGTCATCGGGGTCGGTGGGGCAGGTGGCAACGCAGTCAATCGGATGATTGAGGCTGGGGTCACCGGTGTTCGGTTCATTGCGGTCAATACGGACACACAGGCACTGGGCAGGTGCGAGGCGCCGGTCAGGTTGCATCTGGGCAAGCCGGGTTCGGCTCGGGATGGGGCCGGTGGAAACCCCGAAGTCGGGATGCGCGCGGCTGAAAGTGTCATTGAGGATATTGACGCATTGGTCGCTGGTGCAGACATGGTTTTCATCACCGCGGGTATGGGTGGGGGAACAGGGACCGGTGCTTCGGGGGTGATTGGCCAGAGGGCTAAGGCTGCCGGTGCGTTGACGGTCGGCGTGGTGTCGCTCCCGTTTACCTTCGAGGGCATGCGCCGACGGAAGCTCGCCGAAGAGGGCGTCGATGCTCTCCGCGAGGTCGTGGACGCATTGATTGTGGTCCCGAACGACCGCCTCCTTGACCTTGACCACCGTGTGAAGCTGACTGATGGGTTCAAGGTCGCCGATGACATGCTGCGCCATGGCGTCCAAGGCATATCCGATCTGGTTACGATTACCGGTCTGATCAATCTCGACTTTGCGGACGTCCGTTCCGTGATGACCAACGCCGGGACCGCGGTCATGGCGATTGGAGAGGGCCAGGGGCCAAACCGGACGTCCCAGGCTGTCGACTCCATCATTTCCAATCCATTGCTAGAGACCTCGATCACAGGCGCGTCGTCAGTCCTGTTGAATATCACCGGCCCGGCAGATATTCCCCTACACGAGGTCATGGAGATTTGTGACCGCATCAAGGGCGTTTGCGCATCGGATGTCAACTTCTTCTTTGGTGCGGTCGTTCATGCAGGTCTGGTGCCCGAATTGCGCGTCACCCTGATTGCGACTGGCATGCCGACAGTCGGGATGACCGCATCTCGTGACCGATTCGGGAGGCGTGCACCGACGACGACGACACGCCAAAGTACAAATGACCGGGGACTGACCCAGGAGCGCACCAGTCCTGTTCGAGAGGAACACGGCCGGACCCGGGGAATTGGGTGGGGTGTCGATGGAGACGAGACAATCGTCCAGCCAATTGTTCCGGTTCGGGGAGCTTTCGGTCAGTCGCTTGCAACTGACTTGGACGATGAGGTTGCGGTTGAATCCGCCGGTTTGGCTCCAAGTTGGGACGAACAACGCGGAGGAGACACCCGACGCAGGATTGCGTTTCCGGACCCCGGTGCGGTGTACCTCCCCGAAGAGACTTCGATTGACAGCCTTCCGCCATTCTTGCGACGCACGCGAGATAAGGGTCGACCATCGTCATGATTGAACCGAATTCCCGGCCTAGCGTCCCGGTGACGCTAGGGCACAGTCCGGATTCCGATGACGCATTCATGGCCTACGCCCTGACCGAGGGCAAGATAGATACGGGCCGGATTGCGTATTCGGTTGTGCAACACGACATTCAAACCCTGAACCAGAAGGCGATGGCGGGTGAACTGGACATCTCGGCGGTGTCTGCCCACGCGTTCGCGCTCATCTGTTCGCGCTACTCGGTATTCACGCACGGGGCGAGTTTCGGCCGGAATTATGGCCCGTGCCTGATTGCGCGCACCCGTGTGGATGTGGGTTCGCTTGTTGGCACACGAATAGCCGTTCCCGGGCTGCTGACTAGTGCGTACCTTGGGTTACGGATGTTCCTGAGGGACTTCGAACCCGTACCGATGCAGTTTGATCAGATCATGACTGCCGTACAGGATGGGTCGGTTTCGGCGGGTCTCGTCATCCATGAGGGCCAGCTGACCCACGGCGACCTGGGGCTTGTGCAGGTGTGGAACCTTGGCGAATGGTGGCATTCCGAAACGGGATTGCCCTTGCCCCTCGGTTTGGTTGCAGTGCGCAAGTCGCTCGGCGACGAGACAATCGCAATGGTGTCCGACCACCTGAAGCAAAGCATCGCGTACGGCTTTTCTCACCGCCCACAGGCCCTCGAGTTCTCACGGCAGTACGCCCGCGACCTCACGACCCCAATTGTGGACCGGTTCGTGGACATGTACGTCAACGACCTGTCGGTGAACATGGGCGAAGCGGGCAAGCTAGGCCTTCAGACCTATCTGGAGCGAGCCCACGGTGCAGGCCTCTTGAGGTCAATGCCAGCGATTTCTTTCGTTGAATAGCACTCGACAGTTACGGCAGTGATCGATGAGAGGGTAATTTCAGCACCCTCTCCGTCAGTACGCGATCGCCGATTCGGGCACCGGCGCGGGCGTGAACGCTCCGTCATCCCCCACGTTGTAGGTTTCCAACAAACGGTATGTGGTGTCGCGGCGTGCAGGAACCCGACCAGCCTCGACGATCAACTCGATCATGGCGTTGTTCGTCATGCACTTCTCGACGACCCCGGCGGCTGACACGACGTTTTCCTCGAGCATGATCGAACCCAGGTCATCAGCACCGTAGCGAAGGCTCGTCTGGCCGGTGTTCCTTCCGACCGTGAGCCACGAGCCTTGGATGTGGGTGACGTTGTCGAAGAAGAGCCTCGAGACCGCAAGGGTGCGGAGGTAGTCCTCCGAGGTGGCGCGGGTTGGCGCCTGTACCGCCAACGCGGTGTTATCTGGCTGGTAAGTCCAAGGGATGAAGGCACGGTAGCCACTGTCTCGGCCGAAGCTTGCGTGCGCGCGGTCCTGCGACTCGCGAAGCGCAGCAAGGTGCTCAACCCTGTCTTTCAGGGTGTCAAGATGCCCGAGCATCATGGTGCCGGTGGTTCGGAGGCCCTGCCGGTGTGCCTCGTCCATGATTTCGATCCAGAGGGCCGCACTGTTCTTCAGCGGGCTGATTGCCTGTTTGACGCGCTCGGTCAGGATCTCGGCGCCACCGCCTGGAAGGCTGTCGAGACCGGCTGCCTTGAGCCGTCGAAGTGTTTCCGCAATCGTCAGGCGCGAATATCTTGCAATATGGTGGACCTCCGATGGCGAGAGGCTATGCAGGGTTATTGTGTACCGCGCCTTGACTGAGCTGAATAGATCCTCGTAGTACTCAATGCGAAGTTCCGGGTCGTGGCCACCCTGGAACATGATTTGGGTCGCCCCCTGCGCGATCGCCTCATCGATCCGTTCGAAGATGTTCTCCATGGACCGGCGGTACCCCTCGGGTGACCCGGGCAGCCGATAGAAGGCGCAGAACGAACACTTGATGACGCAAATGTTCGTGTAGTTGATATTGCGGTCAATGATGAAGGTGGCCCGGTCGTCGGGGAACCGGCGAAGGCGTAGCTGATCGGCGGCACTCCTGATCGCCTCGGTCTCACCGTGCTGAAGTAGCCAGAGCGCACCTTCGGGAGAGAGGCGTTCACCTGACAGGACTGACTCCAGGAGTGCATCCTGCGAGAAAGACTGCAGGTCTACGGTCTCCGGGAGATTGGGAAGGGTGATTTCCGTGCGGACCCGGGTCGCAGACAATTTCGGGGCACGCACGTCGGTTGCAACACGGATAGGGCTGCTCATGACATCCGTGTCACTGTCGGGAGACTTGTCTGTCTTCGCCGGTGCAAGAACCATCGACTTCACCTTCCTGTGGACGATGCCCCGCAGAGCGCGTGACCGGGGGCGCAAATAGACTGGCTGCAGGAAATTGTAGCCCCGGGATGAGTTGCAACCTGAAAAATTTCCTGGTGCGTGTGTCGACACCGTTACCGGTGGCGGGCCCGGCCGAGCTGGATCGCCAGGCGGGTGGCTTCGACCATCGAGTTCTTGCGTGCAATACCCTGACCGGCGATGTCAAACGCCGTCCCGTGGTCGACTGATGTCCTTACAATCGGCAGTCCGAGGCTGACGTTGACGCCTTCGTCGAAGCCGAGCATCTTCACGGCGATGTGCCCCTGGTCGTGGTACATCGCCACGACACCATCGAATTGGCCCCGGGCGGCACGCGCAAAGATCGTGTCAGGGGGCCACGGTCCTGAGGCAGTGATTCCGTGACTGGCGGCCCTGCTGATTGCCGGTGCAATGATCGCAGAATCCTCGTTGCCAAACAGGCCGTGCTCCCCTGCATGCGGGTTCAGCCCCGCGACTGCAATACGGGGAGTCTGGATGCCGAGGGCATGGAGGGTCGTGTGGAAAAGGCCGATGACCTCGTCCAACCTGTCGGGCGTGACAAGTGAAGGGACCTGAGCAAACGCGACGTGGGTTGTCACGTGAATGACCCGAAGGGCGCCGGTGACGAGCATCATCGCTGCCTCGCGCACTCCGGTCCGTGATGCCAAGAGTTCGGTGTGACCCGCGAACCTGTGCCCGGCAGCGTTTATGGCTTCCTTATTGATTGGCGCGGTCACGATCCCATCGACCCGTGATGCGAGGGCGAGATCGATCGCCGCAATGACGTATCGAACTGACGCGTCCCCTGCGAGTTCACTGACCTTCCCGACAGGCAGGTTCATCAGCGACGCTGACATGCTTGGTGCCGGGTCGTAGATCGGGACGGAACCGTCTAACCCGTCGAAGCCTTGGGCCGGATCGGTGATTTCATGAAGCTGCAGTTGAAGATTGCACCAACCCGCTGCGCGACGCAGGATTTCGGGATTGCCGATCACGACGGGTTGGCAGGCTTCACGGATTTCAGGGTCGACGACGGTGCGGGCAACAACCTCTGCACCGACTCCTACGGGATCGCCCATCGTGAGGGCCAGGATTGGTCGGTGTGTTCGTGGCATGGTTGGGGGCGTCTCCCATTGGTTGCGTAACGACGGAACCGGCTTGCGTTGCTAGAATGCGCGTTGTCATGCCAGACGTGCAACCTGAACTGCCCGCCAAACGCGATGCCGGGGGCGAGGGCGCGTCCGGCGGGTCTCCTGGCGGCTTGCCAAGTACCCTTGAGGGCATCCGTCGGGAGATCGACGCGATTGACCTCGAGTTGATTGCGCTACTCAACCGACGCGCTTCGATGTCCGTTCAGGTGGCGCGGGTCAAGCGAACCAATGACGCTCCGACCTACCAGCCTGGGCGCGAACAGGAAGTAATCCGGAACGCCCAAACCGCGAGTGCCGGGCCCCTTGCTGACCGCCACATTCGTGCGATTTGGAGTGAGATTCTCTCGGCCTCCCGAGACCTTCAGCGATCGCTCAAGATTGCCTATCTCGGACCGGCTAACACCTTCTCCCACCGGGCTGCGGAAGTTGCGGCGAGGGTTCGGTTCGGCACCTTCGTCGAGTATGTACCGTGCCGGAACTTTAACGAGGTCTTCGCGCTGACCGAGCGTGGCGTAGTTGACCTTGGGGTCGTACCAGTTGAGAACAGTGTTGAGGGTTCAGTTGGTGGTTCGCTCGACCTATTTGTCGAGTCACCCTTGCAGATTTGTTCAGAAATCCGGCTCCAGATTACGCACCACCTAGTCGGCCATGGTCCTTACGACCAGGCGGTCAGGGTTTATTCGCACCCGCAGGCGCTTGGTCAGTGTCGGGCGTGGCTCGCGCGGAACATCCCGAACGCGCAGGCTGTCGAAACGAGTTCGACGGCAAGTGCGGCCGAACGAGCCGCCGCTGACCCGGAGGGGGTTGGAATTGCCACCGAAGGTGCCGCGGTCCAGGCTGGCATTCCGGTACTGGTTCGGTCGATACAGGATCACGCCCACAACACCACCAGGTTCGTGGTTCTTGGCAAGTCCTATGGGGCGCGGACCGGCAATGACCGGACCGCCATTCTCTTTGTCACTCAGCATCGCCCGGGCGCATTGCATGAAGTCCTCCGGCAGCTGGCCGAACGGGGCCTGAACCTTACAAACATCGAGTCGAGGCCGTCTCGACGAGGTGGCGACCTCTGGGAGTATTACTTCTTCGTGGACTTCGACGGACACCCCGATGACCCCTTGGTGAAAGACGCGCTTGACGCCATGCGCCTGGCCAGCATGACCCTGAAGGTCCTTGGTTCATGGCCGATTGAAACGCGCATTGACGAGACGCCTCCGGCTGTCCGCCCAGTGAGGGAACCCTGATCCATGCCAAGTCGGCCGGTGCAATTGCGCATGAGCGCGACACGGTTTGCTCGGGAGGTTCGGACGGCGATCAGGTCGTTGCCAGAACCATTTGCAACTGAGGTCGCATCGCTTGTCGTCAGCGTCGAACGTGTGGCCCCAAGGCTCGAGGCCGTGATGTTCGGGTCATGTCGACGCCGTTCGCTCCTCGGGATGTACCGAGGGCTATCGGTTGCAGACCGCGGGATTTCGCAGTCGGCGTCTGCGCCGGACATGCTTGTGATCTTCCGGCGGTCGGTCCTTCGGGTGTGTCGTCGCCGGAAGGATGTTCGTGCCGAAATAGTCCGGACGGTCTACCACGAATTTGGTCATCACCTCGGGCTCAATGAGGATGCGGTAGGCCACCTCTAGGCTGGGGCACTCAAGCGCGACTCAGTCCATTGAACGGCCGGCTGTGGGCTCACCCTGAAATCTCTCTGTGGTTTTGCCGAACCGGATGGGCATAACGGCGGCCTCAATGTGTCATCGGGCACACTTGAGAGTAAGAGTGCATCGTGCATGCGCTCCGGAGGGCCCAACAGGATGCTTCGCCCATCTCAACGCCTGATCATCGGGCTGCTTGTCGTGTTGCTTCTCGTGTTGCCGTTCGGCAACCGGATCATCGGTCTCTACATAGATTACCTATGGTTTTCCTCCTTAGGACAGTCTGCGGTATTCCTGACTACGATTGGCCTTCGCCTCGCGACCATTGCTGCCACATCGGTGCTTTGCTTCATTCTGATCACTCCAAACCTGATGATCGCTCTTTCGGTCGCGCGGCGGACGCTTCAGCGGTTTCCTGCCCGTGTCGTCGAGGTGGGCGGGTTCGGTCGTGGGCCATTTGGTCCCGGGTCAGTGTTCGGTGGTGGTCTTGGCATGGGGACTGGTGAAGATGGGCCCCGACCGTTTGCAGACCTCGCGTCGGCGATTGGTGGTCCGGATTCGTTGCGTCAAGGCATCGAGCAGGTTCGCATTGGTTGGGTTCTCGGAGCTTCGGCGATTGCATCGATCGTCCTGGGCCTCGGCGGCGGAGACGCTTGGGAATTGATAGCCCGAAGCTGGTATTCGAGTGACTTCGGTGTCACAGACCCGCTGTTTGGCCTCGATATCTCAGCGTATGTATTCACGATCCCGGTATTGCGATTGGCGCAGTCATGGCTTTTCTTCGGGCTCATGATCGGTGCTGCCGGGGCAGCGTGCGTGTATGCGCTGGCGCTTTACTCAGTGGACCCGACGTTCGAGCGTGTCCGCTTCTACCTCGACACCCGGGCACGCCTGATGCGGACGCATCTGCTCTCTGCAACTGCGGGACTGGTTGCCCTCGCTGGGGTGTCGATGTGGCTTGGCACGTATGACGTCCTGATCTCCCGGAATGACCGGATGGTTGGTGCCACCTATTCCGATATCTACGCTCGGCTCCCTGCCACACAGGCGCTTGCGCTGACCTTGTGGCTTGGCACCGTCCTGCTTATCGCGACCATCTTCCGACGCAACTTCTCGCTGCTGGTTCCCGGCGCTGCGCTCTTCGTTGCGGTCTTGGTGCTCGGGCGGGGAATCCTGCCGGTACTCGTGCAGAAACTCCAGGTGGAACCGGCCGAGATTGCTCAGGAAAAGCCTTACATTGCGAACAACATCGCATTTACGAGGCGGGCGTATGGGCTCGACGGCATCACTGAACAGGTATATCCGGCCGAAGAGACAATCAGACCCGAAGACCTCCGTGATGCTGCCCAGACCATGGCGAATATCCGCCTGTGGGACCATCGACCCCTGAAGGACACGTACAACCAATTGCAGAGCATCCGGCCGTACTACGTGTTTGATGACGTTGATATTGACCGGTATGCCGTACCGGCACGGTCGGGGTCCGGAACGGCAGAGGTGGACGGTCGGCCGGTCCTTCGCCAGGTGATGTTGAGTGCGCGTGAGTTGGCGATCGATCGCCTAGGCGCACAAGCGCAGACATGGGTGAACCAGCGTTTGCAGTACACCCATGGCTACGGTGCCGTCGTGAGCCCGGTCAACGAGGTGACCCCGGAAGGGATGCCGAACTTCCTGGTCAAGGACGTTCCCCCGACTGGTGGGATTGCGATTGACCGCCCAGAGATCTACTTTGGTGAGCAGACGCCGAGCTACGTGGTGGTGAACACCAAAGCAGAAGAGTTTGACTATCCGCGAGGCGACCAGAACGTCTTCTCGACGTATACCGGTACTGGCGGTATCCGGATGGCATCGTGGTGGCGCAGGCTCGCCTTGGCGTGGAACCTCGGCGATCTCAACATGCTTGCGAGCAGTTACCTGACGTCTGACAGCCAATTGCTCATTCGCAGAATGATCCGAGATCGTGTGCGCCGGCTTGCGCCATTCCTGAAACTGGATCGCGATCCATACATCGTGGCAGCGGACGGTCGGCTCGTGTGGATCATTGACGCCTACACGACATCGGACCGCTATCCCTATGCCCAACGAACCGTGGAACGGGGGACAGATGCCGATCCAGTACCTGTTCCGGGGGGGGCGGCTTCAGACACGGCGCGCACGTCTGGAGCAGGGCGTGAGACCGTTGCGACCACCTTCACGATGCCTCGGATCTACAACTACATCCGGAACAGCGTGAAGATCACGATCGATGCGTATGACGGCTCTGTGACCTTCTACCTGGTTGACACAACGGACCCCATCGCGCTGGCCTATGCGCGCATGTTCCCGACATTGATCCGGCCGATTTCAGAGATGCCAGCGGCACTCAGGTCACACCTTCGGTATCCGGAAGACCTCTTTCAGGTCCAATCCAACATTCTGAATACCTATCACGTGCAAGATCCGCAAGTCTTCTATAACGGTGAGGATGTCTGGACTGGCGCTGCCGAGATCATCGGTGACCGGCGCCAGCCAGTGCAGCCGTACTACGTGACGATGAGGATCCCGGGGGAGACCCGCGAGGAGTTCCTCCTGATGCTGCCGTTCACGCCGTCCAACCGTGACAACATGATTGCCTGGTTGGCGGCCAGATCAGACGGGGCCGAGTACGGCAAGTTGGTCTTGTTCAAGTTTCCGAAGGACCGTCTTGTCTATGGGCCGGCACAGATTGACGCGCGGATCGATCAGGATCCGGCAATCTCGTCGCAACTCACGCTATGGAACCAGCAAGGGTCTCGGGTCATCCGGGGCCACTTGCTCGTGATCCCGATTGGCGCCTCAACCCTGTACGTCGAGCCGATCTACTTGCAGGCCGAGACATCAAAGATGCCCGAATTGAAGCGGGTGGTGGTTGCGTCGGGCAACCGAGTGATCATGGAGCCCACTTTGGAGGAGGGTCTGGCGAAACTATTCGTTACTGACGGCTCTCAGGGATCGCCCGGAGGATCTGTGGTTTCACCGTCGACCGTCACGGGAACGGCGGGGACGACCGCTCGCCCGGCTGTCGCAACCCCTTCGGCACGCACTGCACCCGCGCCAACGAACAAGGGCGGGGTGACGCCGGTTCCAACGCCGATGCCTTCATCGCCTGCCTCGGGTTCGGCCCCGGTGAGCCGCCAGACCGTCCGGGATGCGCGTTCGGCGTATGATCGGGCGCTTGACGCGCTGAAGGCCGGTGACTTTTCGCGGTTCGGCACCGAGCTTCGATCCCTCGACGAACGGCTGCGTGAATTGGAGCGTGCCTCTGGTCAGTGATGCGCCTTGGCATATCCGTAAACACCCAACGGTGCGTACTGCCTTGAAGCCCTGCCTCCATGATCATCAGGAGGCACGGGTATAATCCGAAGCGGAGGCTGAGCCGCTGTATGCCCGTCGTAACCATTGCGAGACCCATCGGTAGCAGTGCGGAAGAGATTGCGTCGGGTGTCTCCGAACGCCTTGGCTTCGCGCTGTTCGATGAGCAGCTTCTGGCGATGGCAGCGGATCGCGGTCATGTGCCGGTGGATGCTGTTGGCAGCCTCGATGAGCGCGGGCGAGGCCTGCTGCGCCGTCCTTCCGACCTCTGGAAACTCGTGCCAATGCCTCCGATAGATCTCGGGGTGTCAGATGTTCTCGATGACGTGTACCCGCCAACCGGGCCGGTAAGCGCCCGGGGTTCCGGGCTCGCTTCGGCGCGGTTCTGGGCAGTTGAGGCCTATGCGACTTTGGTGTCCCGAACCATTCGAGACATTGCCGCGACTCAGGATGCGGTCATTGTCGGTCGTGCTGGCCATGTGTCACTCGCCAACCAATCGGGTGTGCTCCGGGTGCTCTGCGTTGCAAGCGAGGCAACTCGGATTGCGCGGGTGATGAAGGCAGGGCAGCTTTCGCCGTCGGAAGCTCGGCATCGGGTCCATGAATCAGATCGTGACAGCCGTGATTTCCATGCGGAGTTCTTCCACAGTGATTGGATGGACCCGCGGGCGTATGACTTAGTGATCAGCACTGACGCTTTGGCGGTCGATCAGGCAGTCGAAGCCATTGTCGCCATTGCCCGGACGGTTCACGGTCGCCCGGAACCGATGTCCCACGCATTGCACCATTGATCGGCATGACGCTTGCCAACCGGCGTGGGGACTGATGCCCGGGGGCCCGCTCTGGGGATCGGAAGGAGACTGACGCATGGCCGCTAGGGCACGGAAGCGGTTCATCATCTGTGTTCTTCTGGGACTGGGTATCGGCGGGGTGTTCAGCCTTGCGCTGAACTTCGGATACTTCTCACCCCTGAACAACATTCAGAACCTTGTCACTGACGCCATCCTGTTTCGGTCTCGGGACGGCCTGACCGCTGACAAGGTCGTGATGATGCCAATCGATGAGGCGTCAGTTTCTGCGTTCAAGGAGCAGTATGGGCGTGTGTTCTCATGGCCCAGAACCCTCCACGCCCAGGCTCTGAAAAACCTCGCAGATGCTGGTGCGCGCGTCGTTGTTTACGACATCCTGTTCGACGCTCCCGGGTGTCCGGCGACTGTTCCCAGACCCTGTCCGGAAGACAAGACTTTTGCCGATGCGATGGACTACGCGCGACAGAAGCCCGGTGGTGGCGTGCAGATCATCCTCGCAACGGTAGGAAGCCCGCCGGAACCATCGGCGCTTCTTCCCGGCGAGAACATCAAGTATCAGGACACGATCCCACCAATCGCCGAATTGTCAGAACACGCGTCGGCGCTGGGCCATGTGCATCCATACGTCGATTCGGATGGTTCGGTGCGACGCATGCCTCTGGTGGCAACCATGAAGGGTGTTGACGTAAATGGGCTGCCGTTGCAGGCAGCGGCGTCGTACCTCCGGCGCCCAAAGGCTGTCGACCAGAGCGGTCCTGGGTACCTCTATTTCGCCGGTCGTCCGGTGCCCGTCGACAACCACGGCCTTGCGATTGTCAATTTCCTCGGCAAGCCCTCCCATCTGACAAAAGAGATCGGACCCGGCCCCGTAGCGTCCGTATCGTTTGCCGACGTTGTGAAGGGCTCCTTTGACCGTGACAAGGTGAAGGACAAGATCGTTTTCGTCGGGCTCACGGCGATTGGCTTTGCGGACGACTACTTCGCGCCGACGTCGGTGTCCGGCGCCAAGATGACCGGCGTCGAGATTCACGCCCAGACAGCGGAAATGCTTCTGAGAAGCGCGTATCTGGCCCCGCAGACGACCCAGTCGACGATTGCGATCATCCTGGGCCTCACCTTGATGGCTGGCGTCGTGTTGCCGTTCTTCCAACCTGTTCTTGGGTCGATCGGAATCCTGTTTGTCTTCTTCCTCTACATCGTTGCCAACATCTGGCACGGCACGGAGGCGGAGGGTGTGATGGGGCGTGCCGAGACTTTTACGGTGTGGAACAACGTCTTTCCCGGGGCGGCATTGCTGACCGCCTACCTTGGAGTGATCCTCTACCGGGTGGTCTTTGAACAAGCGGAAGCGCGCGCGACACGTGGGGTCATGGGCAAGTACTTGTCGCCCGCGGTCATGACCGAGGTGCTCAAGGACCCGGACCATCTCGAACTCGGGGGCGTGAAGCGGGACATGACGGTGCTCTTTTCCGACATCCGTGGGTTCACGTCTGTGTCAGAAAAGATGGACCCGCAGGATCTGGTCGCGTTTCTGAACGAATTCCTGACGGAAATGACCGACATCGTCTATGTGCAGGCTGGCGTGCTTGACAAGTACATGGGTGACTGCATCATGGCGTTCTGGGGTGCGCCGCTCGTCCAGGAGAACCACGCCATGCTTGGTGTTCGCACCGGCTATGACATGGTGAAGCGTCTCCATCAGTTGCAGGTCATCTGGATGGCTCGGGGTCTGCCGAAGCTGAACGTTGGCGTTGGGATCAACTCTGGCCCGATGACGGTTGGGAACGTCGGTTCGACCATGCGATTCGACTACACCGTGATGGGAGACTCGGTGAACCTCGGGTCACGTGTCGAGGGCGTGAACAAGGAGTATGGAACCAACATCATCGTGACGGAATACACCTACGCGATTGTCAAGGACAAGTGGGTGTGTCGGTATCTCGACCTGATCGCGGTTAAGGGCAAGAAGGAACCTACGGCAATCTACGAGGTGTTCCACCCGGTAGGAGAAGAACCGGAAGCCGCGCTGAAGCGCCCCGACGGATTTCTGGAGGGTTGGGACGAGGCCATCAGCCTCTACCGTGCCCAGGATTTTGTAACCGCGAAGGAACACTTTGAGGCCTTGCTTGACCTCTATTCCGATGACGGACCGACAATGGTGTACATCGAAAGGTGCGAACTGATGGCGGACGATCCGCCAGGTGAACACTGGGACGGTGTGTTCGTGATGACCCACAAGTAATTGTTGCGGTGGCAGGATGTTTGTCTAGGACGGTCCTGCCACCTTGTTGTCTTGAAGTGCCGTATGTCAGGCGGGGAAGAACGGGTTGTGCACGCACTCGTCCCCGACCGTCGTTGCCGGGCCGTGGCCGGGATACAGGACAGTTTGCGGTGGCAGCGTTGCCAATCGTTTGCGCAACGATTCGAGGTGCCGGTCATAGCCAGCGCGGGCGCTGCCAGCTGATCCGGCGAACAGGGTGTCGCCGCAAAAGCCCGCGCCGGCACTTCCCGAGGTGAAGACAAAGGTCGTGCTTCCGGCGGTGTGACCGGGTGTGGGAAGGGCGCGCCATGAGAGCCCTTCAATTGCCACGTGGATGCCTTCATCGTCGAAGGTTTGCAATGCGGTTGCGGGTACCCCTTCGACACTCGCTGCATCCGCCTCGTGGATGTGAACTGGTACCCCGAGCTCTTTTTGGAGCGCGACCACACCGCCGGTGTGATCGTGGTGCCCGTGGGTCACGAGGATCGCAACAGGATGCTTGCCGGACTGCCTCGCAGCACTTGCGATTGCATCCACGACATCGTTATCACCCGGGTCGACAATTGCGCACGCGCCACCCGGAAGACCGATAAGGTAGCAATGGGAGGGATAGTGCGTTGTTTCGCGATGGACGGTCAGGTCACCGACTTGCCACGGCCCATCCGGTGCGCTGATTGTCTCGCTTGCGAGTGCCCGAAGCGCTGAGGCCCGCAAGCCCAGGGTTGAGGCTAGACGGTCAACTTCCAGATCAGAAGGTCGCCTTGTGTAGACCTCCATAGATTTCACGTCTCGTTCGGTGAGTCCGCACGCGGCGGCGACGCTCGCAACTTCAAGGCCGAGACCCGACCTCGCTTTGCGAATGACATCACCGAACTCATCCTCTAGCGCAATCATTTCATTTCTCCTGAATTGCAGAGATCGTGGCGGCTGCAACGGATTGGTCTGGCGCGGTCGATGACGGCATCCAGAACGACAAACGCCGCTTCCGTCTCGGAAGCGGCGATCATGACCATCGTGGTACGCCCGGTAGGATTCGAACCTACGGCCTATTGCTCCGGAGGCAATCGCTCTATCCCCTGAGCTACGGGCGCGTGGACGTCAGTGTAGCACAGTGGCGTGCGTCCGCCGGTTGGCAGGAATGGTAGTTGCGATTGTTTCACGCATGCGGAAGCGACACGGACGATGGCGCATCGACAGGTGCGTGGTCGTCGTTTGCACCACCTTCGCGGAACTGCATCCGGTAAAGGTTGTAGTAGTAGCCCTCTTGGGTGAGCAATTCGTCGTGCGTGCCTCTCTCGATGATCAGACCTTGGCGCATCACGAGGATCTGTGACGCAGCCTTTATGGTTGACAGCCGGTGGGCGATGACAAAACTCGTGCGTCCGCGCATCAAGGTGTCCAGCCCATACTGGATCAACTTCTCGGTGGCGGTGTCGACCGATGCGGTCGCTTCATCAAGGATGAGGATGCGCGGGTCGGCGATGAGCGCGCGCGCGAAGCTGATCAGCTGCTTCTGACCTTGTGAAAGGGAAGCGCCTCGTTCATTGACTTCGGTGTCATACCCGAGGGGAAGGCCGACGATGAAATCGTGCAGGTTGACCGCACGGGCGGCTGCCATGACTTCATCATCGTTCGCTTCGAGTTTGCCGTATCTGATGTTGTCGCGGATTGTCCCTGAGAACAGGAAGGGTTCCTGAAGCACGAGTCCGACCTGACGCCGAAGGCTTGCCATGGTGACGGCACGGATGTCGTGGCCGTCGATGGTGATCGATCCATCTTTGATGTCATAGAACCGCAAGAGGATGTTGATGATGCTCGACTTGCCGGCACCAGTGTGTCCGACGAGTGCGATCACTTCCCCCGGGGTCGCTTCAAGTGAGATACCTCTCAGGACCGGCCGGTCGGGCACATACTCGAAGACCACATCATTGAATTTCACCGAACCGGAGATCTCACCCAATTGATAGGCATCCTCGCGGTCCTGAACGGCAACCGGAGTGTCCATGAGTGCGTAGACGCGTTCGCCACCCGCCATGGCGGCCTGCATCGAGTTGTACCGGGCTGACAAGTCGCTGATTGGTTCGAAGAAGCGGCCGACGTACGCCAGGAATGCCCAAAGTGACCCGAGGGTCATTTCGTCGTTCAGAACCAGCATTCCGCCGAACCAGACAACGAGCACAGTTGCGACCGTCGAGATGAAGGTGATGATCGGGCCGAAACCGGCGGAGAACGTGGTCGCCCGGATGAGGCGTCGGAGGTTCTCCCGATTCACGCCGTCAAAGCGGTCCTGGTTCAGGTCTTCGCGGCTGAATGCCTGCACCGCGCGGACGCCTGAGATGTTTTCCGCGAGATATGCCGTGACCATTGAGTTCTGCCACCTCACCTCACGGTAGAGGTTCCGGGACCGTGTCCGGTAAAGGTGGGTGACCAATCCGATGATCGGTCCGACGATCATGGTCGCGAGCGCGAGTTTCCAATTCAGGGCGAACATCAGCAGGACGATCCCCACGAGAACGAAGAGATCACTTGCAGTCGAGACAATGCCGCTTGTCAGGAAGTCATTGAGCGCGTTGACGTCCCCGGTCATGCGCGACATGATCCGCCCGGCTTCCATTCGGTCGTAGAAGTTGAAACTTAGTCTTTGAAGATGCATGAAGAGTTCGCGGCGCATTGAGAACAGGACGGTTTGCCCCACCCAACTCATGATGTAGGACTGGCCGTATGTTGCGACCCAGACAAGCAGCGATGCCGCCACGTACCCAATCGCCGCGACTGCGAGGAGAGTCAGATTGCTATTCGCGATTGCGTCGTCTATGGCGATCTTGATCAAGTACGGCCCGGCGAGATTGCCGATGGCGATGCAGATCATGAGGGCTAACGACCAGAGGAGATGAATGCGGTACGGGTGCACGAAGATCCACGTGCGTTCGACGATCCGCTGGTCATATGCCTTGCCGAGAACCTCATCGTCGTCATCTTCGCGACGGTGGGCCGGCGGCGGCGGGGTCTGGGCCGGCTTGGCCGGTGATGGCTTTAGGGATGTCATGTGGAGGCCTGGTCAGTCGTTGTCATTTGATTGCGGTTGGTGATGAGGCGATTTCCCGGTTTGCGGCATCGCGTGCCTCATCCTGATCACGAAGCTGCATGTCGTAGATGTCCTGGTACGGGCCGGGCTCGGTGATCAGTTCCTGATGAGTGCCCCGCTGGACAATCCGACCGTGATCGAGAACCAGGATCTGGTCGGCGTGGGTGATGGTGGACAGCCGTTGGGCGATGATGAAGGTTGTGCGACCAGCCATGAGTTCACGCAGGGCCTCCTGGATCTGGTACTCCGTCTTCATGTCGACCGAGGCGGTCGCGTCGTCGAGTATCAGGATGCGCGGGTCGATCAGGAGGGCTCGGGCAATCGCGAGGCGCTGACGTTGCCCGCCGCTCAGGTTGACGCCACGTTCGCCGATCTTCGTTTCGAACTGTTCCGGGAGATCCCTGATGAACTCGTACGCCTGGGCCGCTCGTGCCGCCCGTTCGATGTCGGCCATCGAAGCTTCGACGTTGCCAAACGCGATGTTTTCAGCGACCGTCGCCGAGAACAGTAGTGTCTCCTGCATCACGATCCCGACATTCCGGCGCAAGTCTGCGAGGCGGTAATCCTTGACGTCAATGCCGTCGACTTTTACCGACCCGCTCGATGCGTCGTAAAACCGTGGAATCAAGCTGGTCAGGGTCGACTTGCCAGATCCGGTATGACCGATCAGGGCGACGACTTCGTTCGGGTTTGCCTCAATGTTGATCCCCTGAATGACCGATGCCGGAGAGGCGCCGGTTCCTCTCAGGAGGGTTCGGTCTTCACGATCACGCGCGTGAACGATGGGCTTGAAGGCGGAAATCTCGGTTGTCGCACCGTAGCCCGGTATGGCAGCAAATGCCTGGCCGTAACTGAATGCGACGTTTTCAAAAGTGACCCGGCCGTCGATGGTTGAGCGTGCGGGAAGTCCGGGACGCTCGCGCACCGGTGATGGGGTATCCAGGATTTCGAAAAGGCGTTCGCCCGATGCGATGGCCCGGGAAACCCAGGCGACAATCGCACCGAACTGCCTGGTGGGACCGGCAAGGCGCATGAGGTAACTATTGAAGGCAATCAGTGATCCGACGGAGAGATGTCCTTCAATGGCTTGAAGACCGCCGTACCAGAGGATGGCGACCGTGCCCATGCTGCTGATGAAGACCATCATTGGGAAGACAAGTGACTGAAGGCGGGTGGTCGCGACGTTGCGTTCGAGAAACGCATCGTTTTCCGTCTTGAACTTGGAAACCTCGAACGGTTCCCGGGCGAACGCCTTGACGACGCGGACACCCGTGATGTTTTCCTGGAGGACTGCGGTCAGTACGGCCCACTGGCGCTGGACCCGGCGGAACATCGGCTGGACCCGCGAGCCATATTGAACGGCGGTGATCCCGATTAGTGGAAGTGTCGCGAGCGAGACCAGCGAGAGTTCCCAACTGAGGCTCAGCATGATTCCCAGGATGGAAACGTAAAGGATTACGGTGTTCACCAGTTGCAGGACACCGGTGCCCACGAAAACCCGGCTGTGTTCCACGTCGGATGTCACGCGGCTCATCAGTTCGCCGGTGCTTGCGCGGTCGTGATATGCGAATGACAGCCGCTGGAGGTGGTCGTACAGGTCGTTGCGGATGTCGTACGCAACCCGCTGGCTGACATATTCATTGCAATACGACATGCCAAAGCCGCAGAAACTGCTGACGACGTTCACGACGACGATTGCAAATGCCATCTCCATCAGGACGGTGGAATTGCGTTCGCCGATACCGACGTCAATGACTTGGCGGAAGATCAGCGGCTGAACGAGATTCAGGATGATCGTCCCGATCAGGCAGAGATACCCGATCAGCGTGAACAACTTGTACTTGTACGCGAATCGCAGAAGGCGAAGAAGGATCGCCATGAGTTCCCCTCATGCATGGCACAGGCGTCGCCGGTACCGGTTGGACAGAATGCCGCCCCCACCAGTCGAACGCGTGCATCCCGCAATGGGTGACCCACGCATGTGCCATGCGCCGGGGGTTCCGTCTCATGCCCCCGCAGGCGTCATTGTTGCATGCCGGTGGCCCCAAGCGGGTCCGTATTTGGCGTCAGTTCATCTGGATCCCGGGTTACGGTCCGATAGCTTCCGGATCGGAAGAGGGGTGTCTTGGTGACGACGCGCTCGTACAGGACGCGCCCGAGGATTGCGAGGATTGCAGCGATTGGCACTCCGAAGACTGCACCCCATGGCCCTCCAATCCTTGACCCGACAAGAACCGCGCCGAAGACGACGAGTGGATGGACTCCCACTGACTTGCTCATGAGGCGCGTGGCGAGCACATTGGCAACGGCGACCTGCAAAGCGAGGAGTGACAATGCAATCCACCATATGGATCCGGGAGCCGAGACAAGACCAAGGACCAGAGGGGGGACGACTGCGATTGCTGGACCGATTACCGGTAGCAGCATCGCGATGCCTGCCAGGATGCTGATCACGAGGACGAACGGAAGCTTGGCAACCACCATGATCGCGGCGTTTCCAACTGCGTAGACGATGGCCTGAACGAGGAGGCTTCGGACGTAGCCACCGAAAGTCCGGTCAACCTGGTCCAGTGCCGAAGAAAGGTCATTCCGGTACCGCGAAGGCGCCAGGGTGCGTATCGTCGCGCCAAATCGGTCTCCGTCGAGCATGATGTAGAACGAGAAGAGAAGGACGAATAGCGACCGGACAACGCCGTCCAGGATTGCCGTTGCAATGGAGAGGGCATTCCCAAGGATGATTGTCCCAACACTTTCGGCACGGGCGATTGCTGCGCGGGAGACGTCTAGAAGCGCGGCTTCGGCGATGCCATACGAGATGAGCGTTCCCTTGACCAGTTCGGCTCGGATCTCAAGCCCTGAGGCGAGGTCGGGCAAGCTCGTGCTCAATTGAACGGTCTGGTCGATGAGGGCCGGGATGCCCCAAACGCCTCCGCCGGCGATGAGCAACACGACTCCCAGATAGACCGTCGCCGTGGCACTGGCGCGGTTGAGGCCTGCTTGTTCGAGGCGCCGGCAAAGGGGCCCAAGCACGAACGAGACGAGCCATGCAAGCAGGAAGAGCAGGAGGATGTCCGCGAACCGTGTCGCGACAACCCACACCCATTGGAACAACCAGACTGACGCGGCAATAATCACCAGAACCGCGGCGGTTCTCGCCAAGGGGCCGTTGTCCACGGAATTCACCGACTCCTGTTTAGCGATTGTATTGTGAATTCACGTTCGAGTGCGTCAGATGCGTGGCGTCGTTACCATTCAGGTTGCGCGGGCCTGGTTCTGGCCCAACGAACTCATGGGAATCCGGTCTCCAAAACACTGGTTCCGGTGGGTGGTTCGTCAGTAGTCGTGCGAAATAGTGAGGAAAAAGAGAGAATGGCAATCGCGAAGCAGACTAGGCCGCTTTCGATCCAGGATATGGAACAAGCCTTGGGCGCCACCAGGAACAATCTGATCTGGTGGGCCGGACAGGGCAAGATTCCGAAGGCGACGGTTGATGCTCAGGGACGGCAGACCTGGGAACTCAAGGACATCCAGGAGTGGGCGGCTACGGAAGAGGGCCGGGCACTTATTGCAAAGCAGGTTCACTGACGAGGCATTCGCACCGTGACCACCCGACTATCGAAGGTGTTGGAGGCTTGGAATTGATCGCGTTACCGCCAATTACGCTTGAACCCCAACCCGGACAGGTCGCAGTGAGGTGGCTTGGTCAGGGAGGGTTTGCGTTTCGATCGCCAAACGGGGTCATCTGGCTAGTGGATCCGTACCTGTCTGACTTCGGTCGGGAGGGTCCAGCCGTGCGTTTGGTTCCGCCTCCAATTGACCCGGGAACGGTGGTCTGCGACGCCGTGCTTTGCACCCATGCTCATAGCGATCACACAGACCCCGTGTCCCTGAGGGCGATTGCGGCGGTTTCTCCCGATGCCCGCTTTTATGGATGCGCGGAGGCGGTGAAGACAATTCGCGACGATGCGAGTGTCGCGTCAAGGCAGGTCAAGACGGTGGCTGTTGGTGATCGGAACGTGTCGGTGCGAGGAATGCGCCAACCGGTGAGTGACGTCCATGCCGATGTCGTCTTTGCAGAACATTCTGGGGACGCGTGCGGGTTCGTGTTCCACGTCGGGGATGGCACCCGGCCATTTCGCATCTATGTCACCGGGGACACTCTCTACAATTCCGACCTAGTGAGTGAAGCGACCCGGGATGTCGACCTTCTTTGCGTGTGCATCAACGGAAAGTGGGGAAACATGTCGGCAGGTGAGGCGGCCCGCTTGACCGGCGAGACCGGAGCCAAGCGGGTTATCCCGATGCACTATGGCGTTATGGCAAACAACACCGTCGATCCGGCAACGTTTGTTGACGAGGTTGCTCTTCAGGGTGTGCAAGCACAGGTGCGCCTGCTTGGAATCGGCGAAAGTTGGCTTCTGAGTTTCTAGATTTGGTTGGGATCCGCGCAGCGAACGGTCAGCTTGCGGATCCTTCGACCCGCTTCTTCATGGCGTTGAAAAACTGGCCCATGAGAAGCTTTGCTGCAGGTGGCACGAACCGGCTACCGATCGAGAACACCGGCCCTCCGATTGTGGCGTCGCCCTCGACCTCCACTGTCGTAGTGCTGTTGCCGGCATCGACGAGCTTGATCTTGCCAACCCCCCGGACCCAGCCGGGTCGACCCTTGCCATCGACGTGGATCTCGTAATGGTCGGGTCTCTGTGCATCCTGAATGCTGACGTTTCCGTCGTAGGTTCCCTTGAACTGGGCAATCCCCACTGTGAGCGTGATGACGTAGGTGTTTTCACCGGTCAACGTCATTGACTGGCATCCGGGAATGCATGCCTTGAGCGCTTCCGGGTCAAGGAGCACGTCCCACACTTTTTCGGGATTGGCGTTGAACGAGAACGTGCCGTCAATTCGCATTGAACTCTCCCTAAAGTGCAAAAGATCCTCTACCCGAATCGTGTGAGTGGCCCATGCGGGGCCACTCACACTTCGAGGCAATTACGCTGCCTTGGATCGTCAGGCGTGTAGCAGCTTTCCAAGGGCGCGTCGCACCATTACTTTCACGAGTTGTGAACGGTAGGCCGCCGGTGCGTGGATGTCAGAAAGGCACTCCAGGCCATCGGCGGCGTGCGAGGCGGCTTCGTCGAGGAGGTGAGCTGAAACCGCGTGTCCGTTCAGCGCATGTTCGGCGCCGGATGCCCTGAATGCGACCGATGTGGCGCCCGTCACCGCAATGGTGACCGTGCCAATGTGACCGTGATCATGGGAGGCCGTGACGGCGACGCCGACGGTTGCATACCCGGAGGCGGCGTTGCGGTGTTTGAGATAGATGCCCGGCGTGCCGTCACCGGGAACCCGAATTTCCGTCAGGATTTCGTCCGGATGGATCACCGTGGTCAGCATTCCGGTGAAGAAGTCGGCAGCATGGACCGTCCGTGTCCCGTGGGCTCCCGCGATGACCAGTTCGGCGTCGACGGCGAGCGCAGCCGCAGGCCAGTCCCCGGCGGGATCGGCGTGGGCGAGGCTTCCTCCGATTGTTCCACGATGGCGAACCTGCACGTCTCCAATCTGAGGTGCCAGTGACGCCAGCAGTGGGGAGGCTTCGGCAACGAGATGGGACTTCTCAATCTCCCGGTGGGTGGTTGCCGATCCGATGATGAGTTTCCCGTTCTCGCGGCGGATTCCGCGCAGCGACGAGATCTTCGAGATGTCTATGAGCATCGCGGGCTGTGTAAGTCGCAACTTGAGTGCCGGGATCAGACTGTGGCCGCCGGCAAGGATCTTGGAGTCCTCGTGGGAACGCAACAGCTGGATGGCCTCCTCGACGGAGTGCGCCGCCTTGTAGGCGAACGGTGCGGGATGCATTGGCTTTTCTCCCTTCGCCCCGGGTGCCCATTCGGGAGGCCGGGGCGCGTCACGCTGTCACTTCATCGGAGGGAGACGAGGCCATTCAGGTACCGCCTCCCCCGAGGGTCTGGTCTCAGTGCGATGCCGCGTCGATCGCGGCCCACACCTTGGCAGGACGCAACGGCATATCGATGTGATGGATCCCCAGTGGGCTGAGGGCGTCCATCACGGCGTTAACGACGGCAGGGGTTGACGCGATGGTTCCGGCCTCGCCAATACCCTTTACCCCGAGCGGGTTATGCGGCGACGGGGTTACGGTGTGCCCAAGTTCCAAATGGGGCATGACGCTCGCCTTGGGGATCGCGTAATCCATCAACGAACCCGAGAGCAACTGGCCGTTCTCGTCGTAGACGGCCTCTTCCCAGAGGGCCTGGGCGATGCCCTGGGCAATCCCGCCGTGGACTTGACCGTCTCGGAGCATCGGATTGATGATCTCCCCACAGTCATCGACGGCAACATATCGCTTGATGTGCGTCTCGCCGGTCTCGCGGTCCACTTCCACGACACAGATGTGCGTCCCGAAGGGATAGACGAAGTTCTCCGGGTCGTACCAATGCTGTTCTTCGAGGATCGGAGTGACACCTGCCGGCAGGTTTCCCGCCATGTAGGCCGCGAATGCGCAGTCGGGAATGGTCTTTGACTTGTCCGGGGAACCCTTGACCCGGAACGCGTCGTCAACCCACTCGATGTCTTCTTCCGCAACCTCGAGGAGGTGGGCGGCGATCTTCTGTGCCTTTGCCCTGATCTTCATCCCAGCGAGGCGCAACGCGCCACCACCGACCGGGGCGCTTCGGCTACCGTAGGTGCCCATTCCATGCTGGACCTTGTCGGTATCACCGTGGATCACGTCGACGTCGTCTACCTTGACCCCAAGGTCCCGGGCGACGATCTGGGCGAACGACGTCTCATGGCCCTGTCCGTGGGAGTGGACACCGGTGAAGACGGTTACCTTGCCGGTGGGGTGGACGCGGATTGTCGCGCTGTCATAGAGGCCTCCGGCAAAGCCCATCGCATTTGCCGCCGATGAAGGTCCGAGGCCACAGACTTCGACGTACGAAGAAAAGCCGATACCGACAAGTTTGCCGGCGGCACGCTGCTCTTCCTGCCAGGCGCGCAAGTGCGTGTAGTCAACAGTGTGAAGCGCCTGGTCCAGGGCGAGTTCATAGTCGCCACTGTCGTAGGTCAGGGTTCCGTTTGCCACCTTGAAGGGGAACTGATCCTTCTTCACGAAGTTCAGTCGGCGGACATCCACCGGATCGCGCCCAACCTTGGCGGCTACGAGGTCGATGACTCGTTCGAGGATGTACGTTGCCTCGGGTCGGCCGGCGCCTCGATAGGCGTCCGTCGGCGTGGTGTTGGTGTACACGCCGATGACGTGGACCTCGTTGTTAGGGATGTCGTACGGCCCTTGGATAATGCATCCGAAGAGCCATGTCGGGACACCTGGAGCTACGGTGGACGGATAGGCGCCAAGGCTCGCGTACGCCGTCACCTTGAGGGCAGTGATCTTGCCCTCCTTGGTTGCACCGACCTCGATGTGTTGGATGTGGTCGCGACCGTGGGCCGTGGCGACATAGTTTTCCGACCGGCTTTCGCTCCACCGTACCGGCACCCCAAGTTCCTTGGACGCAAAGATGCAAAGGGCTTCGCCCGCGTAGTAGGGGAGTTTTGCTCCGAAACCGCCGCCAACGTCACCCGCAATCACGCGGATCTTGTGTTCCGGAATCCCAGTGCTGAGCGCGATAAGCAGGCGATGGATATGCGGGTTCTGGCTTGTGACCCATACAGTCACTTCGCCTGAAGCCGGGTTGTAGTCGGCGACGGCGCAGCGGGTTTCCAAGGGGGTGGCGATGAGGCGCTGGTTCACCAGGGTCTGGGAGATGCGCACGTCAGCGTGGGCAAGTGCCCCGTTGGTGTCTCCGCCGACGAGCGACCAGCGGAACGCCTGGTTTCCTGGTGCGCTGTCATGGATGAGCGGTGCGCCCGGTGCGACGGCCGCCTCATTGTTGACCACCGCTGGCAGCGGGTCATACTCGACCTGGACGAGGTCGACAGCGTCGGCCGCAGTGTTCGGGTCAACCGCGACCACGAGGGCGACGGCCTCGCCGAAAAACCGGACCTTGCCGTCCGCGAGAGGTGGGTACGTCGCAAGTTTCAACGTATCCCCGGTATTCGTCGTCGGCCATGCGCACGGCATGCCGCTGATGAACCCCTTGACATCCTGATAGGTGTAGACGCCGAGGACGCCCGGATGTGCAGCTGCAGCCGACGTGTCGATCGACACGATACGGGCGTGGCCGTGCGGACTGCGGACAAACATCGCCGTGGCGGCGTTCGCCAGATGAATGTCATCAGTGAACTTGCCCCGGCCGGTGATGAGACGTGGATCCTCGCGGCGCCTGATTGATGCGCCGAATGCCCGTGTGGGCGAAGCCACTGCCATTGGGTCCCCTCCAATTCCAACTGACAAGCCGGCGATTGGCGCCGACGGGTTCGTTACGAATGCGACACGTGGTAGCTCTATGGCTGTGCCCGGTGTTGGCTACGCGCCGACCCCGGTCCCGACCACCATTGTCTCGGCACCGCTGCGGATTGTCGCTCCGGCTGCCTTCACCGCTTCCACGATGTTCTGGTAGCCAGTGCACCGGCACAGGTTGCCTTCGAGGGCATCCCGGATTTCTTCGTCAGACGGGTCCGAATTGTCTTCGAGGATCTGGACGGTCTGCATCATGAACCCCGGGGTACAGAACCCGCATTGGAGACCATGCTTTTCCCAGAACCCCTGCTGGACCGCGTGGTAGCGCCCGTCTTGGGCAAGGCCCTCAACAGTACGGACGTGCGCACCATCAGCCTGAACGGCAAGGACCATGCATGACTTGACCGACTGACCATCAACGATGACCGTGCATGCTCCGCACTGGCCGGTGTCGCACCCAATGTGCGTTCCCGTCAGGCCCAAGTCATCACGGAGGTAGTCGACCAGGAGTGTCCGTGGCTCAACGGTTGAGCGGTGTGCACGCCCGTTGACCTCGACGGTAATTCCGACGTGATTTTCTTCCATCTAACAGCCCCCCAGCTATCGGATTGCGCCTATGATGGGTGCAACAGTCAGCATTGGACGGGACATTGCATCAGACAACGCCCATCGCTATCGTGCGACTGGTTGCGGGGAGATTAGCATGCAGATGGTGTGGGATGCGATGGGGTCCTGGTTGGAACGAGGCGACAGGTTCGTCGCCCTTGCCACGGTCGTGAATGTCTACCGGTCTGCGCCTCGTCCGGAGGGTGCGATGCTTGGCGTTTCGGTCCGAGGCGAACTGGTTGGGTCGGTGAGCGGTGGGTGCATTGAAAGTGATGTTGCGTTCAATGCTGCCCAGGTGATTGAAACCGGCGTCCCTCAGCTCCTTGGAATTGGCATTGAAGATGAGACTGCATGGGCTGCGGGCCTCACCTGTGGTGGGGCGATTGAGATTTGGGTGGAACGCCTTGACAGGGTTGCGGTGACGGCCATTGCCGACTTGTGGAAGCGGGCGGTCCCAGCAGTTTCAATGACCTGGATAGGTGGCGCGACTGGTTCGAGGCAGGTAGTTGATGCTGGCGCCATGACCCACGTCGCGACCGGTGGCGATGCGCCACCCGTAGCAGTGATGGACGAAGCAATCGGGCAAGCGCGGCGGATCATCGGCGAAGGTCAGCGCGCGCCTTCGGGCATCCGGGAAATCATTGCATCTGACGGGATGGTTCATCGGGTGTTCCTTCATGCGTGGCCCCGGCACCCCCGGCTGATCATTTTCGGGGCGGTTCACGTCGCCCAGTCACTCGTCAGGTTTGCTCATGAGGTCGGGTTTGAGACCTGTGTGATCGATCCAAGGTCCGTATTCGCTACGGACGAACGCCTTGGACACGCGGGACAACTATTGCGGGCGTGGCCCCAGGACGCCATCGCGAATGGTCAGGTCGTCCTTGATGATTCCTCGTTCGTGGTTGTCCTTACCCACGACCCGAAATTGGACGAGCCAGCACTCGCGGCGGCCCTGCGGTCCGACGCGCCGTACATCGGATGCCTTGGTAGCCGGAAGACACAGGAGATGCGCCGGACCCGGCTAATCAAGCAGGGGTTCAGTGAGGCGGAAGTCAGTCGCATCCGTGGACCGGTTGGTCTTGACCTTGGCGGGCGAACGCCTGAGGAACTTGCCCTTGGGATCATCGCCGAAGTGGTCGCAGTTGCCCGAGGTGGGCGCGTCATTCAGTGAGCTGACCAACGGTCAGGGAACTGGTTGAAGGCACCGCCAAGGCCAGAACGATTCCGCGGGTGTCCGAACCATGACGGGCGAAACGTTCTGGCGATCTATCCTGGGCTGATCGTATTGCCTGCCAAGCCCGAGCAATCTGGCATCTACTGTTTCTCCCCGGATGAATTGCCCGCTCGCGGCACTCGGGCTACTCTGGTTGAAGGCGACCGTCGCGCGGAACTGACTTGCGCCGTGTTGCCCGAAACTGACCAGGAACCCTGAGGAGGGAACTGATGCGCATTGTTGAGGTGAAGGCCATCGTCGTTGAGGTGCCAGCGAAGGCACGTCGGCTTGAGATCATCCAGGTGCCAGATCGGTTCCGCCTGCGGTACACCCACCGGAACCTCGGGAGCGACCAACCCGAGACTGAGACGTACCTGAGGGTCCGCACCGATGAAGGGATTGACGGGATTTGCACGGGTGCCCCCTCGCCGGCAGTCATGGAGGTTCTGCGCGCCCAGGTGATTGGCGCAGATCCGATGCGTCGGGAAGAGCTCTACCAGCGGCTCCATCACGGCACCAGATGGGTGTATCAGACGCCTGGATGGTTCGGGAACTTCGACAACTGCCTTTGGGATATCGCTGGGAAGGTTGCCGGCCTGCCTGTATGCCAGTTGCTTGGTCAGGTGCGAGACCGCATCCCTGCGTACCTGACGGGGGGCGACGGTGACGGTTCAGCTTCGACATACATGGCGCTGCTGGATGATGCGAGACAGCGGTGGGGCATCGAGGCGTTCAAGTTCCACAACTACCAGGGTGCGACCAAGAACATCGCGCTCTTCGGCGAACTCCGTCGTGCCCTTGGGGACGACTACGTCCTCATGAATGATCCGGTCTGCTCATATTCGCTTGAGGAGGCGATCCGGGTCGGGCACGTCATGGAAGACCTCGGGTTCCTGTGGCTTGAGGAACCGTTCTACGAACAGGAACTCCATCAGTATCAGAAGTTGTGTTCGGCCTTGACACAGATGCCGGTCATGGCAACTGAAATGCTGATGTACGACATGAAACTGTGCGCGGAATGGCTCATTGCCGGCGCAACTGACCTGATCCGCGTCAACGCTCGAAACGGTACTACGAGCCTTGTCAAGTTGGCGCACTTTGCCGAATTACATGCAAGCAACGTCGAGATGAATGCGATTGGCGGACTCGGCGGTCATGTTCACGTCCAGTTGCAGTGCGCGATTCCCAATACCTATGCGTACGAATATTTCGCACACTTTCCGGGTCGTGCCAAGGAAATGGGCATCCTGAATGCGCCGGATGCCAAGGATGGGCACCTTGAACCCTCACTGCTGCCGGGATGGGGTGCTGAAATCGACTGGGAGTATGTGAAGCACCGGACGGTTGCCGAGTACTGACAGTCGACGGTGCTCGGGAGCGGGGCTCTGTCCTTTTGGTTCACTTCTCGTTGGCATTGATTTGCTTTGCGCTCGTGCATCATCGCCGGTGATCTGGAGGGGCTTCGCTACACTTGGCAGATATGACAAGTGATGGGCTGCCAGGATTGGCCGGCGACGTTGGCACGCGGGTTCGCGATTACCAGCTGATCGCGCAGCGAGTTCGCCGGGCGGTCGTGGAACCATGGCGCCTTCGTGTGACGGGAACCCAGGGCATTTCCCCAACCGGGAGCAGGTACGACCTCTTTCTCGCGACCCTGCCGGCACGGTCGGGAAATCCCCGCTTCAGGGTCCTTATCAACGGGGGCACTCACGGGGATGAACCCGGTGGAACCGAGGCGGTGGTTGCATTCCTTGAAAATGATCCGACATCCCGCTGGCCCGACGTTGAGTTTTCGGTACTTCCATGCACGAACCCTTGGGGTTTTGAACACAACCGACGCCACGGGCCTGCAAAACGTGACCTGAACCGGGCATTCCAGAGGGCAACTCCCCAGACACCGGAAGTTGCAGCGGTCAAACGCGGGCTCCGGGGCCGGCGCTTCGACATGTTCCTGGATTGCCACGAAGACATCGATACTGCAGGCCTGTATGTCTTCGCTCCGGCGGCCCTGGGCAGGGTCATCGTGGATGCGGTGAGGCCAATCGGCCCCGTCCATGAAGGCGAACTCGTCGATGGTGAGATCCCGATCAACAACGGAGTGGTTGAAACCGATGCCAATCGGTTCCGCGCCCGTCGTCGTTCATGGAAGACGTGGCCCCTGCCGTTCTACATTGCGATGTACCACCAATTGCTGAAGCAGCGTGACGAGTTGTCTGGCGAGGATGATGCCCTCCCGCTTCGCGGTGCCACAATTGAGACGCCGATTTTCCTGACAATGGCAGAACGGGTCCGGCTCCACCACACTGCGCTCGAGGCCGCCCTGACCATGCTGCACCGAAAAGGTCGGTAATGGCATCACGCCGGAAAGACCGCAAATCTGTAGAGCCGGTTGTTGAACTCGTCAAGATTGACGCCGATATCGAGCCGATCCTTAGGGCACGCATCTCGGCAAAACGGTTGGTTCATTCCATCCAAGTCGCGTCGCTCGCGCAGGCACTTGCACGATGTCACGGTGTCGATTTGGATGGCGCGCGACGTGCCGGGCTGTTGCATGACCTCTGGCGAGAAGCCGGGGCGGAATCAATCCTCGAAGCGCGCAACCTCGGCTTTAATCGGGGGACTGCTATCGAGGCGGACGGGTCTGACGTCCTCGAGGATTGGATGGACGGAAACCCAGTCCTTCTTCACGGCGCCTTGGCCGCGGTCGAGGCCAGGGAACGTTTTGCCCTTCCACAGGTATGGTGCGACGCCATAGCGTTTCACACGACCGGTCGCGGGGGCATGACGGTCGAGGACATGGTGATCCATGTCGCAGATCACGCGTGCGAGGGTCGTCGGGGCGACCATGTGCATGAATGGCGGCAGATGGCCTTCAAGGACTTGGGGCGCGCCACCCTTGCGATGATCGAACACCTGGTTTCCAACCTCGTTGACGCCAAGGGGATGCTGTGGGTCCCCACAGTGGAGGCGAGAAACGACCTGCTCACCAGGTTCGGCCCAAGATAGCGCCCCAACGCGTAGGCCCTGCCCGAAAAGACGGATGCAGGGCTGCGGTACGCGAGTGGTTAGCCCAGTCGATGTTCCGTTGTCGGTTATCCCTGACCAGTGGTCCCTGGCTGAAGGATATTCCTCTTGACAGAGGCAATGACTTCCGGCACGGACGCCGTGGACTGGGCGCGTGTGGAGAGGTTCCGAAGAGTTGCTGTCTTGGAACTCGCCTCGTCCTCGCCGACGACAATCGCGTGTCCGGCGCCTAAGCGGGACGCGGTCTCGAGTTGCTTGCCCATCGGGCGGTCTGGTTCAGTCGAGACTGAAACCATCAGCCCGGCCGCTCTGGCATCGGAGGCGACCTTGCCTGCCCAGCCGAGGTTTGCCGACCCGAATGCAATCACGACCACGTCTGGGACAGCCCGGACGTGGTCGAGACGTGCCAGGCTGGCAAGCGCATCGGTGACCCGTTCGAGACCGAACGAGAACCCGACGGCTGGAATGTCGCGACCAGTGAAGCGCCCAATCAGGCGGTCGTACCGTCCACCGCCTCCGAGGCTGCCTGCCGTGTAGTCGGGAGAAACGACTTCGAGGATTGTGCTGGTGTAGTACTCGAGACCGCGAGCAAGGGTCGGGTCGTAGACGAGGTCATCATCGGCAATGCCTAGGTCGCGTGCGGCGGACAGCACGTCGTGCAGGCGCGCCGGTGGGGGCGAGGCTTGCAGTCGGTGGAGGATGTCGCGTGCGCTCGCTTCGGTTCGTCCGTGGCTTGCGAGTTCGCGGACAACGCCGTCTTCGCCAATCTTGGCGAGCTTGTCAATCGCGATGACATCGCCCTTGGTTAGTCCGAGGCCATCGAAAAGGGTTCGGTCGTTGACGAGCACCTTGACCCGGTTGAATCCAATTGCGCGGAACCCTTCGGCAGCGACACAGATCGTCTCAGCATCGGCGACGACACCCGGGGCGCCCGCGGTATCGACATCACACTGGGTGAATTCGCGCTCGCGTCCGCGACCGGTGTTTTCGCCCCGCCAAACGCGCTGGAACTGATAGCGCCTGAAGGGTCGGGGAAGGTCTCGGTATTGGGCAATGACCCGTGCGAACGGGACGGTTTGGTCGTAGCGCAAGGCCACATCTCGTCCGCCCATGTCGTTGAAGCGATAGATCAGTTTCTCCGCCTCCGCCCCGTACCTGCCAAGGAGGACGTCCGCGTATTCGAGTGCGGGAGTCTCGAGAGGTACGTAGCCCCACGATGAGAACGTTCGGCGAAGCTCTGCCATGATCCACTCACGGCGGGCGGCGGCTTCTGGAAGGTAGTCGTTGAACCCCTTCAGGGTTCGCGGCTCTATCCGTATTTCCCGGTCGGTCTCCGAGCCCCCTGCCGGTTCTGCCGATCCCTGCTGGAGTTCCGGTGGGGTGGTTTCCTTGCCGACCATGGTGCCTAATCCTTCCGTACCTAGGTAGTATCCCCGACAGGCGCAGGCGCACGGTACCTGACCAGACCGGGGAAACGTATCCCGGCCTGAACCAATGTTGGTGCTCCCTCAATGGCGGCGGGATAGGGTGGACAGCGATGCGGTTGATCATTGTCGAAAGCCCCAAGAAAGCGCGGACCCTTGGTTCGTTCGCAGGGACTGGGTATCGGGTGATCGCCACCATGGGCCATGTGCGCGACCTTCCCGGCAAACGGCTTGGCGTGGATGTCGGGAATGGGTTTGCGCCGGAATATGAGGTCCTTGATCGGGCGAAGCGCACTCTTGCTTCCATAAGGGGTGCGGCTCGCGGTGCCGAGTTCATCCTGCTGGCGACTGACCCTGACCGTGAAGGTGAGGCAATCGCGTGGCATGTCGCCGAGGCACTGGGGTTGTCCCCTGGGCGGACTGCTCGGATCGTGTTCCATGAGATCAGTGAGCGCGCCTTGCGCCAGGCGTTGGCAACGCCTCGGGCGATTGACCAGTCACTTGTGGATGCCCAACAAGCGCGACGTGTGCTTGATCGTCTCGTCGGGTACGGGGTCAGCCCGCTTCTGTGGCGTGCGGTGGCGCGCGGGACTTCGGGCGGGCGGGTGCAGTCGGTTGCGCTTCGCTTGATCGTTGATCGTGAGCGCGAGATTCAGGCATTTGTTACCCGAGAGTTCTGGACGGTTGACGTGGAACTTTCGGTCCCCGGTGCATCAGAGGCCGACCACTTCCTCGCCCGGGTGACCGGGGTTGATGGCGTGGACCCGGCGTTTCCTGACCAGGCGACAGTGGACACGATTATCGACGCACTGTCGGCTTCGACCTTTCGGGTTCTTGAGGTTGGGTCTGCCGAGACCAACCGGATGTCTCCGCCTCCCTTCACCACAAGCACCTTGCAGCAGGTGTCCGGAACGAGACTGCGGTTGTCGGCGAAGCGGACGATGCAACTTGCGCAGGATCTATATGAAGATGGCCTGATCACCTACATGCGCACGGATAGCGTTTCGGTTAGTCCAGAGGCCATTGCTGCGACCCGGCGGGTAATTGAGGCGGACTATGGGTCCGAGTATTTGCCGTCGTCACCGAGAAGGTTCCAGACGCGCACCCGCAATGCTCAAGAGGCGCATGAGGCGATCCGCCCGGTCGATGTCGCACGACGTCCACAAACGGTCCGTGGCATGGCGCGAGGTGATGCGGGGCGGCTGTATGAAGTGATCTGGCAGAGGATGGTTGCCAGCCAGATGGCTGCGGCTCGGATCAGGACCGACAAGGCGAGCATCGAGGCACGACGATCGGGGGGATCGCCCGCCCTGGTGATGCTTGAAGCGCGCGCATCCACACTTGTGTTTGCGGGATGGCTCGCGTTGTACGGCGCAACAGCCGAACGCGGGAGTGCTCCGGCTGAGACCCTTGCCGATGGCGAGGTTCCGGCGCCGGTCAATTCCAGGATGCCGGTGTTGGCACGCGACCAGAATTTACAGGCACATGCAGTGCATCCAGCCCAACACTTCACCAAACCTCCGCCTCGCTATTCGGAAGCTACTCTGGTGCGCGCGCTGGAGGCGGCTGGCGTGGGTCGGCCGTCGACCTATGCGTCCATTGTGTCGACCATTGAAGAACGGGGGTACGTTGGCCAGGCATCCCGCGTGTTCGTGCCCACGCCACTTGGGTGTGCGGTAATCGACTACTTGCTGGAAAGGTTTCCGTCGATCGTCGACGTGGCTTTCACGGCGCAGATGGAGGACCAACTCGACGAGATCGCTGAAGGGAAGATTGGCTGGCAGGCGATGTTGGCCGGGTTCCACGGCCCGTTCTCGTCAAACATTGCTGAGGCCTCGCGTTCTGCCCCGTCGGCGCGCCCCAGCCGGGTAGGTGGGGCCGGTCGTTCAGGATCCGTTGGTGATGGCAGGGAGGCGGTTGCAGAAACGCGCGCCCGGCGGATCCGATCGTCCGCGCCTTCGGGTGGTCCCGAAGGCGCGGTGACCGGTGCAACTGGCGATCATGGTCGCGTTGCGACAAGGCCCGCAAGGCGAGCCAGGGCTGCCAGGACCACAGGTGCGTCCCCGAGTCCGACTCCGGCTCTTGGTGACACGGCAACTCCTCGACGCCGTTCCCCGGCAAGGAACGTGCGTTTGGCGCCCACGGACGCCGGGAGCGGGCAGTCCGACGGGGCAGCCGCAGTTCCGATTATTGATCCCACCGCTCCAACATTATGTCCCAAGTGCGGCGCAACGATGGTGGCACGCACAAGTTCCTGGGGACCATTCACGGCCTGTAGCGGTTATCCGAAATGCAAGTACATCCATCGAGCTGATCAGGATTCGGATGGTCCCGGCGGGGGGCCTCGACGCCGTCCGTCATCGCGTCAGCGGCAACCGGATCCTATGACAGCAAGGGTTGTTCGCGGGCGCCGGACGACTCGCAGACCTCGGAATACCGACTGACGGATTGTCGTCTGGTGACCGGGTTGCGCGAGTGACCCGGTATTCTCGGATGACATCCACTCGTGTCGGATACGGGTTCATTACAACGGCAAGTCCGCCGAAATCGCAAGGAATGGCATGTTTACGGTTGGGACTGCCGGTCACGTTGACCACGGGAAATCGACCCTCATTGAGGCACTGACAGGGATCGATCCCGACCGCCTGCGCGAAGAGAAGGCGCGAGGCATGACGATCGACTTGGGTTTTGCCTGGTTGCGTCTACCCGACGGTAGGGAAATCAGCATTGTCGACGTTCCCGGTCACGAACGGTTCATCAAGAACATGCTGGCTGGGGTGGGTGGCATCGACGCTGCGTTGCTCGTCATCGCTGCTGACGAGGGCATCATGCCCCAGACCCGCGAACACCTCGACATTCTTGACTTGATCGGAGTGAATCACGGAGTGGTCGCGCTGACCAAGGCGGACCTGGTAGATGACGAATGGCGGGCTTTTGTTGCCGAGGAGGTGCGCGAGACGCTTCGCGGGACGTCATTGTCCGGGGCGTCGATCGTTCCGATATCGGCGTTGGCAGGTACAGGACTGCCCGATCTTGTCTCCGCGCTCGGTGCCGTACTCGATCACGCGCCGGTGCGTCGCGACCTTGGTCGTCCCCGAATGCCCATCGACCGGGTGTTCTCCTTGGCAGGTTTCGGCACGATCGTGACAGGGACACTCCGCGACGGGAGCCTTGAAGTTGGGCAGGAACTCGAGGTGCTCCCGGACGGGCTACGGACCCGTGCCCGAGGTCTGCAAAGCCACCGCACCAAGGTTGATGTTGCGCGTCCAGGCCGTCGGGTTGCAATCAACTTGGCCGGTGTCGCAACTGATGCCCTCGGACGAGGTGCAGTCGTGTCGCTACCGGGGGTCATGCGTCCGACCCTTGCCGTCGATGTTCGGCTCCGGATCCTCGCCGGAGTGTCTCGGCCGCTTCCGCACGGGGCGCTTGTCGGGTTCCACACTGGTACGTCGGAGACGGTAGCGCGCGTCCATATGCTGGAAGGGGACCGGATCGAGGAAGGGGCTACCGGTTGGGTCCACCTGAGGCTTGCACACCCGGTTGCGGTTGCGCGCGACGATGACTTCATTATCCGCGCGCTGTCTCCCGGCGAGACATTGGGTGGTGGGCGGATCGTTGACGCGCATCCCGCGATTCGACGCCGGCGCCAGACCGCGTTGGTCGCAGCTCTTGAGGCGCTTGCCGACGGATCACCTGAGGATGTGGTCGTTGGAACCCTTGCCCGCATCGAGCCTGCTTCAAGCAGTGATCTTGTCGCGGCGTGTGGACTGATGCCCGCCATTGCCCTGCCCCTGATAGAAGCGCTTCTGGCGCAGGGAGAGATTGTCCCGCTTGGAGGAATGAACTACACACGGGGTGGATGGAACCGTATCAGTGACCGACTTGTGGCGGTTCTCGATGCGTATCACGGAGAGTTTCCCTTGAGGCCGCTCATGCCGAAGGAGGAGCTGAAGAATCGCCTCGGGTTGCCCACACGGGTCTTCGCCGGCGCACTTGCACGGTTGGCTTCGCTCGATTCCGTCGTCGACGGCGGGACGGGTATCCGTGCGTCTGGGCATCACGTTCGGTTTGCCGGCGCTTCGCTATTAGTTGCCGAAGCCATCACCACGGCGATCGGGCGCTTGCCGTTATCGCCGCCGACGTTGACAGAACTGACAGCGTCGATTGCGGAGGTACGCGGTGCGCCTTCGGTTGAGGAGGTTGTTGGTGCGCTTGTGGCAACCGGTGCGCTGGTGAAGGTCAGTGAAGAGGTGTATTTCGACAGGAATTCGTTCGACGAGATGGTCACTCGCGTCGACGCACACTTCCGGATCCGTGGGGAAATCACTGTGGCCGAGGCGCGCGATCTGATTGGCACGAGCCGAAAGTACGTCCTTCCGTTTCTGGAGTACCTGGACCGGGAGAAGGTCACTCGTCGCAATGGTGACCTGCGATTGCCAGGATCTCGGGGATTTGGCGATCTGACACGACGCGGCGAGTGAACGGACCCCACTGCACGGTACTCGGTTCGGGCCACCCAGGTTGATTGGGTTCGACCGCCGCCCTGCATTTCACGTGCCCGTGCCGGTCGGGTGGTAATCAGCGATTGTGGCATTCGCGAACGAGCGATGACATCCGGGAACGGGCCAGCAGCAGTTGGTTTCGGGGCGCCCCATACGCATCCCGGATCCGGTCCGTTTGAATGACGAATGTCGGCAGTAGGCGAGAAACAGGATCAGGTGGTGTCGTGATCGAGAAGGCGAGGACGCGAAACCACGATGTCGGCCTGTCGGAGACTGTGTCTGGTTTGCCGGTTATCCGTGGTGCTATGTCTCGCCAAGCCGGCGCCGCGGTAGATGATGGCATTGTTGACGTCGAATCCCGGGTGATCCCGGAATCTGACCGGGTTCGCCAATGGAGACCGGGTGCGAGGCCTGCACCCCCAATTGCGCCGTCAGGGGCTGCGAGCGGGATGCGGGTGGTCAACGCCATTGAGCCCCGGCGCCGTCGCTCGGCCCCGTTGGTTCACGAGTCTGCGGGTTCGGGTGCGAGCCCGCATCGATCGACGCGGGGAGTCTCGTGGCGTTCCATCACCCGGATTGGCGATCGGCTCGCCTCGTTTGCAAAGTTCAGGAGTTCCCAGAAACCCCCTCTGGAAATAGCGGCGATCAATCCGGAGGAATGGGTGCCGGTACCCCCGGTGCCTCCCACCCGTATTTCGACATTGGTCGCCTTCCTGCCGTCACCGGGCGTGTTGATTGCGGTCGCGATCGCGGTGCCCGCCTGGGGTGCGCTCGGTGGCCTGTTGTTCTCTGTAGAACCGACAGCCCCGTATGCCCTGATCTGGTTCATGACGTTCCTGCTGATCGCGATAACCGCCACAGTCGCCCCATTGAGCAGGGCGGCTGGATTGGCGTACGGGCGAACCCGACGCTATCGCGATGCGGTCTGGTTTCACAGTGTGCGCCAGGGAGTCCTCTTCGGCGTCTTGGTCATCGGGATTGCGTTCCTGGCGTCGCTCAGAATGTGGACGCCAATGGTCACGGTGATGCTGACATTTTGTGTCATTGCGCTCGAGGTGTTGGTTATTTGGCGACGCTGAGCGAGTGGGGAGCAGGCAAGTTTTCAATGACGATTGCGCGAACAACTCCTGATCCCATGGAACCGAAATGATGATGCGTACCCCACTTGCCGTTTCCGACTTTGATCGCTTTGCCAAGTACTACGACGATGAACATGCGTCGTACACCGACGACCTCCCGATGTGGGAGGGGTTTGCAAGGCATGCCGGGGAAGACGGCGTTCTGGAGCTTGCGTGTGGAACTGGACGGCTCTTGGTTCCACTTGCTCGCGCAGGTGCAACGTTGACGGGTATAGACGTGTCGCCAGCGATGCTCGACGTTGCGCGGGAAAAGGTCTCGCGGGCAGCTCAGGACGGGCGCGTCACACTCGTCGAGGCGGATATGCGCACTTATGATCTGGGACGGCAATTTGGCCTTGTGATGGTTGGTCTCAACTCGCTGATGCATCTCGAGACGCGTCAGTCCCAACGTGAAGCAATCGAGACTGCGGCGCGACACGTCCGGGTCGGCGGACGCTTCGTGATCGACGTCTTCAATCCGGATGACGGCCTGCCCGACAGTGCTCAGGAAGGCCAGGTCTACCTCCACTGCCTCAAGGTTCGCACTGATCAATCGCAATTGCTGCACTTCCAGTCGCTGTCAGTTGACCGGGGCGAACAATTGGTCACGGTGACGAATTACTACGACGATGTTGATGGCGATGGATTGGTACGTAGGCACCTCGCGCCATTCCGGCTTCGATACCTTGCCGTCGGAGAACTCGAGTTGCTTGTGGAACAATCGGGGTTGCGGATTGAGGATCTGTACGGGTCGTACGATTTGGAACCATTCAGGCACGGCAGTCCTCGGATCATCATCGTCGGTCGTCGACGCTGAACCTGGGCAGTCGTCCGATACGCTCATGTCCAAACTGAGAGGCGCGACACTGCTTTCGTTGGGGCCTTTTCTGATCACGCCGGTGGCTTCCTAATGACTTCTGCTTCACCAACACGACGTCGACACCGCATCCTGATGTTTACGGGCTATTACCTTCCGTATATCAGTGGCATGACCATCTATGCGCAACGTCTCGCGGAGGGTCTTGTACGTCGCGGACATCAGGTAACGATCCTTTGCTCACATCACGACGCACGTCTACCGTTGCGCGAAGACCTTGGTGGCGTCCAGGTCGTCAGAAGCCGGGTCCTCTTTGGTTTTCGGAAAGGGGTGGTCATGCCCCTGTTCTGGTACGACCTCCAACGATTGCTCCGGGACCACGACATTTTCCATCGTCACGTGCCAGGATTGCTGGACGCATACATCTCTACCCGGATCGCACGTGCGATGCACAAGCCGGTGATCTTCACCCACCACTGTGACATCTACCTTCCGTTCGGTTTGCTCAACGACGCCATCACCGCAGCCATGCACACGGAATTGCGATACGCGGGTGAACTTGCGGACCTGATCATCTCGTACTCTCAGGACTACGCGGCGTACTCGCGGTTCCTCTCCCACAACCGCTCCAAGCTGCGCACGGTGTTCCCGCCCATCAAGATTGGGAAGCCGGATGACGCGCAAGCACAGGCATGGCGGACACGCCTCGGTCTTGACGGGCGGCGGATCATTGGCTTCGCCGGTCGTTTTGCGGCCGACAAGGGCGGGGATGTGTTGCTTCGTGCCATTCCCCGAATTCTGGAATCGGTTCCCGACGCGCACGTTGTGTTTGCGGGTGAGTTTGCTCAGGTCCGCGGTGAAACCTTTTTTGACGAATGCCAGGGATTGCTCGACCCTGTCCGTGAACGGGTGACATTCCTTGGGAACGTGAATCCCGCCGACATGCCCAATTTCTACCGGATGTGCGACGTAGCGACGGTCCCATCTACCAACTCGACGGAATCGTGGGGGATGTGGCAGAACGAGGCTATGCTGTGCGGCACTCCCGCGGTGACGTCCGACCTTCCAGGTGTCAGGGTCTCGATCCGAACCATAGGCATGGGTGAACTTGTACGTCCACACGATTGGCAGGGACTGGCGGATGCCTTGGTCCGCGTTCTGAATGACCGGGGTCGCTATCTCGTGGCCAAGCAGGACCCGCGCGTTGTGTTTGATCCTGAACGGACCATCGATGCCTACGAGGCTTGGTACGACGCACTTGCGGCTGGAACAGTGCCACCGGTCATGCCCTCGCCGGTTCACTAGGTGGAGCGACTACGGTTTCAACCGCTTTCGACTGACGGGCGCAATGAAGCTGACGGAATTCGCAGCAATCGTGATCAACGCTTCGGTTGAGCGCTGACGCTTTCGTCGAGGATGCAGTCCGTCCGCCGTGGTTTGATCCACGACTTTATGGGACCGGACACGTACCGGCAGGATTTCCGTGTTTACCGTGCCGGATCCGCCAAATGCCGCATCGTCGGTGTTGAGAATCTCTTCCCACCGGCCACCCTTGGGGACAGGAACCGCAAGTAAGGCAAAAGTTTCCGAAGAGAAGTTGCACACCACCACCACAGGTGGGTCGCTCGTGGCACCAAAGCGGGCGAAAGCTATGACGCCCTGCGATGCAGTTTCCGCCGTGAGCCACCGGAACCCGTCGGGATGCGAGTCGAGGACATGCATCGCACCATGCGTCTGGTGGATTCGATTGAGGGCGCGCACCAAATCCTGCACGCCCTGGTGGAGAGGGGTTTGGGTGCCACCTGTTCCCGCGAACTCGAGAAGGTGCCAATCGAGGCTTCGACCCTCGTCCCATTCACCCCACTGGCCGAATTCGGATCCCATGAAAAGCAGCTTCTTACCGGGGTGGCCATATTGGTACGCAAAAAGCGTTCGCAATCCCGCGAACCGATCCGGGTCTGAACCAGGCATTTTGGTGAGTAGGGCGCGCTTGAGATGGACGACCTCATCGTGCGAGAGCGGCAGGACGAACCTTTCGTCGAACGCGTACCAGATTGGGAACGTGAGGTTCCCGGCCAAACCGTCGCGATTGCCGTGAGGTGCCGCGACGTAATTGAGGGTGTCGTGCATCCAACCCATGTTCCACTTGTAATCGAACCCGAGGGAATCACCGCCCGAACTTCGAAAGGCCGGCTCGGCGGGGATAACCGGGGCAGGAGTGATTGCGTCAACTGGGCCGTCAGACCCTGGTGTCCGTGTCCCGGACCGTCCCGATATCGGGTCGCGACGAGTAACCCATTCGTACGTGGTGGCCTCTTCGGCAAACATCAGGGCCCCCGGAACCTCGCGGTGGACCAGGCGGTTCAGTCGGCGCAGGAAGTCGACCGCTTCGGGGTGGTCGGTTCGTCCCCACGCGTTTGGTTCCCAGTGATCGTGTGGACGCCCGTGATCAAGCCAGACCATTGAGGCAACGGCATCGACCCTCAGTCCATCAATGTGAAAAACCTCTAGCCAGTAGAGTGCACTTGCGAGGAGGAATGTCCGGACCTCGGGCCTCCCGAAGTCGAATTGGTAGGTTCCCCAGACCGGATGTTCTCCACGGACACGGCTGCCGTGCTCAAACAGTGCCGTGCCATCGAACCGGCCTAGTCCGTGCTGGTCCTTGCAGAAGTGCCCAGGTACCCAATCGAGGATGACACCGATTCCGTTTTGGTGGAGGTAATCCACAAAGAACCGGAAGTCGTCTGGTGTTCCGTACCGTGCGGTTGGCGCAAAGTAGCCAGTGACTTGGTAGCCCCAGGATTCATCGAGCGGGTATTCGGTCACGGGAAGCAGTTCAACGTGGGTGTAGCCGAGGTGCTTCAGGTAAGGAGCCAACTGACGGGCGAGTTCACGGTACCCAAGTGGAAGCTTTGGGGTTTCAGGTGACCGTTGCCACGAACCGAGATGGCACTCGTAAATCGAGATGGGCCGGTTCGGGGCTTGGACATAGGGGCGGGATGCGACCCATGGCCCGTCATTCCATGGTTCTGCTGACGGACCCCAAATCCGCGACGCCGTGCTGGGCCGAAGCTCACTTGCGAAGGCAAAGGGGTCGGCCTTCAACGTGGTTACACCATCGGACCGCGATACGACGGCGTACTTGTAGGTTGCACCATGTCCGATGGTGGGGATGAATCCAGTCCAGATACCGCTCTGGTGATCGAACTCGAGTTGGTGGCCAGGCAACTGCCAGGTGTTCCAGTCCCCCACTACGGAAACGGAATGGGCATTTGGCGCCCAGACAGTGAACTGAGTGCCATCGACCGACCCGACCGAGGCCGGATGCGCTCCCATTGTCTGATAGGCGCGCCGTGGCGAAACGCCGTCGAGGCGAATTCCGGGTTTTTGGGCGGGCAGGGGTTCTGGCATGGTCTGGGAAGGAACGACCAGAGGACGGTCACGCCACTTCCTTCACACGATACCTGACAAACGTTTCCGTTCCGTCCAGATGGTGAAGTGGTGCATTTCAACACACCGTTTCAAGCGTTTGTGAAGAGTTCCTGATTGGCTTGAACCCATGCGAGAAGCCGATCAAGCCCTTCGGTCACGCTGACCCGAGGAGCCCAACCGAGGACGTTCCAGGCGCGTGTGATATCCGCGATGAAGACACGCTGGTCCCCGGGACGCCAGTCGGCATGGTTGGCCGGAACCGTCCTGCCAATCCGGGGTCCGATGTGCGCGAGGACTTCGCCGATGGCTAGCGTATTCCCCGGCCCGCCACCCAGATTGATTGCCGTTCCTCGGACTGAGTCGATCTTCTGGACCGCTGCGTCATATGCATCAAGAAGGTCATCGACGTACAGGACATCTCGGACTTGCTTGCCATCGCCGAAGATACTTATGGATCGTCCGGTCACGGCCGCAATGGTGAACCACGCAACCCATCCCTGATCCTCGACTCCGAGCTGGCGTGGGCCATAGATGCAAGATTGCCTGAGAGAGACCGACGGTAACCCGTAGATGCGTGCGTAGTCGATGGTGTACTGATCGGCGGCGCCCTTCGAACACCCATATGGTGAATGAAAGTCCAGGGGGTACGTCTCAGGAATGCCGAGTGGTGCATCGCGGAATCGGTAGCGGCCGTCCGCCTCGATGACACCAACGTTTTCGAGGCCACCGTAGACCTTGTTGGTGGAACTGTAGAGAAAGGCGCGCAGTCCGCGATGAGCTCGTGCCGCCTCAAGGAGGTTCAGGGTGCCTAGCGCGTTTGCCTCGAAATCTCCCCGGGGATCCTGTACTGACGTAGTGACCGCGACTTGCCCGGCAAGGTGAACGACGACGTCAACGTCGGGATGCTCAGTGAAGACCTTGCTTACTGCCCGGTCGTCACGGATATCAACCTTGTGGAACGACAGGGCCTTTGCGTTCGGGTGAGAGGTGAGCCACGCGAGGTTCACGTGCGCCCCCCGGCGCGAAAGGTTGTCGATCACGACCACCTCCTCGCCCCGGTCAAGCGAACGCCATACGGCATTGCTGCCAATAAACCCGGCACCTCCGGTAATGAGTCGTTTCATGCGTTGGTTCCGTATCGCGAGTTCAATGGTTTCCGAGGTGTACGCGGATGGTTGGCGCGAGCAATGTGCTTCCACGGGTCGAGCCGTACAGGTTGATGCCATTCGCGGTTGGACCGCTAGGAACGGTGAAACGGACCCGCAGGACGCCATCGGTCGCAAGCTTCATGATGGCAGACACCTTCTCAGCATCGGCTGACGTTTCCAGGATTGTGCCTGCGGATGCGTATTCCCACTCAGGTTGCTCGAGGATGCTGAGGACGCCTCGGGCATCGGCGAAGTCGTCGGGCGCGGTCACGTCACCGATATCGACGCCGTTCACGGATACGCGGATTAGTGACGGCCGGCCAGTCTCACGGGTCTGCGGATAATCGGTCCCTTGGAAATAGCGGTAGTCGTGCCATCCCCGACGACTGGCAGCGGTGCGGGAACCTGCCTCGAAGCGCACGGTCAGCGATTGCGCCCGGGACGCCTCGGTATTCGCCGGCATGGAGACTTCATATTCCACGTATCCCGCCCCGGTGGCGCCGTACTTGTGCCCGCCAGGGGCTATCCGTGCCTCGGGCCAACTGGAGCTGGTGAACTCACCCGGGACGAGTCGCCAGGTTAGCGCGGTCTCGTTCGATTCGCTTGACTGCGAGGCTGAGCCCCGTACGACCAATTGAGTGTAGTTCCGTGCCCGAATGGTGCCGCTGGCATCAGAGAGCCAAAGCCTCACGGTCACAACCGACGCGGTTGCCGGCATCGTAACCGTGATCGGGTCGAGGTTCGTCACGGTATATGGCTGAACTGAGATCGACTGATCGCCGGATTGCACGCTCACGTGAGGCAATCCGTCGACGTCAGTTAGGTCGACCGCCCAGTGCACCACTGGATGATCAAGGGGATCGTGGTTCCAGTGCGATACAAACGCTGCAAGGGTGATCGGCTCGCCTGGTTCGACGTCTTGAACCGGTGGCGCATCGAATCCGACCAGGTCGGCACCGTTGATGTCGGCGACGGACATTCCCGGAAAGTGCGCGTCATAGCCGAAGACCTTCGGCGCGCGGTCGTAGTTGATGAGACCGTTGTGTTCCCATTCGATATCGGTCAGTTCGGTGTAAACGTAGCCGCATATTTTGTCGTGACGTCGAAGGTCGGTGGTCAGGAAACGGAACGAGTGGGCGATGTCCTTCTCACCCTGCCTCGCCGACAGTCCCGCATATTCGCTATTCAGAAGCGGCGCGGTTGTCTGGACGTAGGGCGTTGCGTCACCGCCGAACTTGCTGCTGACGTAGTTGAATCCTGACCCGGGATACGTTTCCGATACAACCCGTTCCACATGGGCACGCGCCCGGTCCCACGTGGTGAGGTAGAAGTGCCACGTGTTGATGTCAGTGACCACGTGGTCGTAGAGGCAGGGCGAATTGTCTTCGACAAGGCGGGTCCGATCTATGGACTTGCAGAGATGAACCATGTCGAGGACCCAGTCGCGACCGTCGTTGGTGTGATGGTTCTCCAGGCCCCACGTTTCATTGAAGAGGATCCACGCGATGATCGACGGGTGCGACTGATCCCGGACGATTGCTTCCCGGAAGGTGGATTCCCAGTTGGCACGCGCCACGGCCGAGTCGACCATCGTGCAAGGGAAGTCGTAGAAGATCGTCATGCCTAGCCGGTCAGCCCAGTAGTAATACCGAGGGTCATTGATCTTGATGTGGCACCGCAGCATGTTCAGTCCGAGCCGCTTGGCATCCTCGATGTCCCCACGGATTGTGTCGTCGGAGGGGTAACTGTGGACGCCGTCGGGGTGAAATGCTTGGTCGAGTGCCCCCCGAAGGTAGATGGGGCGGCGGTTCAGGAGGACGTATTCGTAGGTTCTTCCATCCCAGAACCCAGTGGTGATTTCGCGGATTCCGAAGTAAGTAGCGATGCTGTCACTCTGTTGGTCCCCGATTGCAACGGATAGCCGGACGTCGTAGAGGTGGGGTTCTTCGGGTGACCATAGCCGCGCCCCATCGGGCGTGACCGGGACGACGAGGCGGGTCATTGCCCCGTGTGTTGCAAAGGACACGGTGACAGGGGCAAACGCACCGTCCGCCGATGCTACCGTGACAGACGCCGGTGTTCCGTCGGCGGTTGCCGGTGTCGCGATGTCCAGGTCGAAGATTGCATGAGGCTGCGGATCAAGTGGAGTTGTCACAACCGCCCGATGCACATGTACGGGCGGACGACCCTCAAGATACACTGTTTGCCATATTCCAGAAGAATACGTGTACCACCGCTTGGTCTGCTTGCCCACCGGTGTCGCTGCGTCGGTGTAGTCATACACACGGACGGTAAGGGTGAATGGTCTGCCAGCCTTTACGTGGCTTCCGAGATCGATCTCGAACGGCGTGTAGCCACCGTGATGTTCGGCAACAAGGCGCCCGTCAACCCATACTTTTGCACCCCAGTCAACGGCGCCGAAGATCAACCATGGTCGTATCCGCCACGTTGATGTTCCAGTCCCGGTGTCGCGTGTTTCCCAGTCGGACGCAACCGTTACCGCTCGTTGGTACCACGCGACGCCTACGTAGTCCGGCCGGTGGACAAGGGACGCCGGGCTTTCCCAGGGGAACGGTACCGCGATGTGGTCGGTGAATGGAACCTCCAAGTCACCAGTGGCTTGGGCGACTTCCGGATGTGGAACCTTGTACCACCGCAGGTGTTCCCCTCGATTGTCGGGGTCCAATGCAAAGTTCCAGACACCGTTGAGGTTCATCCATTCGGATCGATGCCAATCCGGGCGTGGATGTTCGGGTCGGGGAGTGTGTTGGGTGCCCGGCAGATGCGCAGTTATTTGGTGAGTTGCTGCCATGGTCTTTTCGTCTCCGGTTGTCTGGTGCGGCTGGCTTTTGTGGGCAGGCGGTCGCTAGATGAGTGTTTCAATGCCCGATATGAAGACGCGCCAAGCAAAGTAGACGAAGAGGGCGGCGGATGCAATTGCGGTCATCCGGACGAGGGCAGGTCCGAGCGCACGGCCGAGGACCGCGGCCCCTACCGCGACCGCCAGTGACCAACCCAACCCCGCAAGGAAGAAACCGGCATAGAAAGACGCGAGATCGAGGGTCGTGGCGGCCCCCACAGACGAGGCAATAAGGCTGCCACCAACGGCGGCGAACCAGACAATTGCCGTTGGCGAGGCCAGCGCAAGCAGGAGCCCGTCAAGGAAATCCCGGCCCATGCCGGTTGAAGGCCCGACCAGTGCAATCAGCTTTCCAATCTGGCCACCGTGTGACGGCGATACAGGTCCACTCGCTCCCGTTTCTGGCCCGACGTGCGGGGTTTCGGGTGTCGGGGCGGCGATGGCCTGACGAACCATCTGCCATGTCAAGTAGACAAGGGCGGCGGTACCACCTAGCCACAGCACCCATCGGACAACAGTGAATTGCAAAAGGGCGGCAATTCCGGCGCCGGCCATGCCCGCCCAGATGATGTCCCCGAAGCACGAACCGAGGCCGATCAGGAACGCCGGGACTGCGCCACGAACGATCCCGGTCCGGATGATCGCCAGGTTGACGATGCCAAGGTCCAGGCAGAGGGATAGGGATAGCAGTGCCCCATCGGTGAGGAGCTGCAGGTTCATCGTGCAGTCCACCGGCGTCCCTGGCCCCGGACTTCTTGACCAGGGATCAGGTCGCCTGTCTTGGAGGCAACGCCACTCATTGGTCGCCCGGTGTGCGCCGTTTTGGCGAGGACAAGGGCGCTTGCTCGAGATCGGGCTCGGCCCTTCCTGACGGTTCCAACACGTCAGTGGACCCGTCATCGTCGCGTGCGCGTTCGTTCGGCCAGGCAACAAGTTCCCATTCACCAAGGGCTCCGGACCGCTCAAACCACAGTCGCAGGTAGCCTTCCTGCGCGGTTGGCAGGCCAATCGCCAGGGTCGAACCAATGCCACCTACCCCGAAAAGATGGTGATGACCGGTAAGCACAAGCGCAGGTTGGAGTTCCTGGACAAGTTGGGTAAGGACCGGGATACCCATGATGCCAATGCGCCCGGGCGCCTGGCCCCGGAATGCTTCGTGCATGAGAAGGATATTTGGATACGGGTTACGTGCCATCGCTTCCACGTCATCTCGGTTGAAGTGGCGGGCACGGTCACCGGCGAAAGGCTTTGAATGGTTGAACCAAGTCGGCGCGTAGTTCCCCGGAAGTCCGACCACGCTGATCCCCGTGCCGGACACGATGTACCTGGTACCCGGGAAGAGGTGATTGCCGGGTATTGGCGGGGAATTTCCATCTTCATTGGAGGTGAAGAGGTTCCAGTGCTCGTGATTCCCGTGCACCCAGACAAGTGGGATTGTCAAGTCGTCAAGGGTACGTGGGTCGTCGTCCGGATGGAGTTCTCGCCCGGGTTTCCCAGCGGTGAGATCACCGACTTGAAGTAACACGACAGCCGCTGGCTCGGCCTCAGTGGCGCGAAACAGTGGACCGAAGTCACCGTGTACATCACCGATAGCCAGGACTAGTACACGTTCTTTGCTGGCATGCGACTTCGGACGTGCATTTCGGGCGGTGTCCGGACTGTGGGGCGGTGGCGCGACCCGACCACGGACCGGGATGGATGATGCATTAGGCGCGCGCCGGTTGCGAATAGTAGTCGGCTGAGGCTGTGGCCGGGCAACGGCACGGCCCCGAGGATGCCCGGTTTGCGGGACATCGCCGGGGCTATTGCGCTTGTCACGTGCTGTGGGTGTCGTCACGCGTCAGGCGGCCGTCGGCGAACCGACGTGGGCGTTGATGGATTCGAAGGGATCACGCTGGTCGCGATTTCCGCGTAACCAACCATTCCTGCCAACCAGCTCAAAGGTCTGGATGGCGTTGAGGGCGGCTCCCTTGCGGACGTTATCTGCGACTACCCAGATCGAAAGGCCGTGCTTGTGTGACGGATCCCGCCGAATGCGCCCCACATACACCGGGTCGAGACCTGCCGTTGCGACCGGTGTCGGGTACCGATGTTCCTTCGGATCGTCCACGACAATGATGCCGGGCGTCCGGCGAAGGATTTCCCGGGCTTCCGACGGGTCCATTTCGTGCTCAAACTCGATATGAATGGCTTCACTATGACCGACCATGACGGGCACGCGGACGCACGTGGCCTGAACCGCGAGGTCGGGGATATCCATGATCTTGCGGGTTTCATCGATCATCTTCAGTTCCTCGCTGAAGTAACCCCCTTCGCGCCATCCCCCGATTTCGGGGATGAGGTTCTGGACGATCGGATGCGGATAGACAGACGCTTCGGGGTGCTCCCCGGACGCGATAGCAGATGTCTGGTCGCGAAGTTCGTCGACTGCACGCCAGCCAGTGCCGCTCACAGCCTGATAGGTATCCACGATTACCCGGCGGATCGGATTGCTTCGGTGTAGTGGCCAAAGTGCGACCACCATCTGGGTAGTCGAACAATTTGGTCCGGCGATGATCCCGAAGTGTTCGCGCGCTGCGTCTGGGTTGACTTCCGGAACGACAAGCGGTACATCGGGATGCATTCGCCACGCATTTGATTTATCGACATTCAATGCGCCAGATCGGGCAATCGCGGGTCCGTAGGTCTTTGCCAGATCGTCCCCAATGGCGGTGAGTACGAAATCAAGCCCTTTGAACAAGTCCGGGTCGGGAGAAGCCAACCCGATCTGCCACTGCTGGCCGAGGCATGAAACGGTCTGTCCTGCGCTTCTCTCCGAGGCGAAGAGACGGAGTTCATTGACCCGGAGCCCTGGACGGACACCTTCGTTGAGGATCTTCAGGAACTCCTTGCCGACTTGACCAGTGGCACCGACCAGGCCAATGTTGTAGGCACGTGTTGACACGATCACTCCCTGGATTGAATTGCACTCTATGGCGGTCTGAAGCGGGGTTGCCCAACTGCCGGCGGGTCTGGACCTTATGGCCGCAAGAGCAACTTTCGCAGATTTTATCGGTGGACCCGTCTGATCAACTCTGCGAACGATCAGGCTCGCGCGGGTCAGTCGACAACGAGCACCGCGACCATTCCTTCAGAGACGTGACCCCTGATGCTGCAGATCAGTGGATACCGGCCAGGCTTCTGTGCGGTGAGGAAGGTATCGGACTTGGTGAGGCCGCCCCAAACGGCGATGTCAACGTCGTACTGCTGCCCTGAGGTCTTCAGACGGTGCCCGTCACGTGGTCCATCAAGGTTTTTCACTTCGACACGAACTGCGGATGCGCGTGGCACATGGATTTCGGACGGGGTGATGCTTCGGCCCGTCATGGTCACCGAGAGAGTCAGGGCGGGTGGCCCACCGAATGCGATGGTCGTCCGGGTAATTCCATCAAAGGAAAGCGGAACGAGGATCGCGCTGCTGAACAGGATTGCGCCAAGAGCAATTGCTAATCCAGACCCACCCGGGATCCGGCGCATTCGCGCTCGAAAGCTGCGGTCACGCGGGGGTTGACCGGGCACGGCGTCGGGTAATGGTTGAGATTGCGAAGTCACTTGGATCCACCCTTGTCGGACGTATGCGGCTCTCGGCGTCGCTCCATTGCTTGAGAGTACCCCGTGAAGAAAGCCTACCGTTGTTGTCACCGCTTGATGATTGGACTGGTAGCGGGTTGTGCTTCGGCAATTTCTCGGGCGCAGTGTGATCGGGAATGGCGTACAGTGCGCTCTGTGCGCGGAACCTTGCTGGGGTGACCTAGGAGGCCCGCGTCCATTACACGGGGAGTCGGCAATCAGATGATGCGAGGCGGCGGTGCCACCACGCCCGGAGGCAATTACAGCACTGGCACCACCGGTGCAGGTGGGCCAGTTGGCCGGAATGCGGTTGCGGGCAGTGGTGGGACTTGGAAGGATGTCTGGCGTGCGCTTGGTTTCCTGCGCGCCCACCGCCGGTCGGTGGTGATCAGTTACATTGCCTGGACGGTTGCCAACTTCCTTGACCTGATGATCCCCTTGCAGGTTCGCGATGCCATCGACATCGGGATCGGCACCAAGGACACTCACGTCCTGACCGTTGCGGTGATTTCCGCCATGGGCTTGTACGTCGCGAAGTCAGCGATCAACTGGGTTTACATCTGGGGTTTCCACGCCTTTGAGGCAGACGCGGCCCGAGACCTGAGGAACGCGGTCTACCGTGGCCTCCAGAGGCTCTCATTCGGGTACCTGGACCGGGCCGATACCGGGCAGCTCATTGCCCGCGCCACCTCCGACGTTGAGGCGGTGCAGAACTTCCTCGGACACGGAATGACCGGGTTCATCGGCGCGGCCGGCACGTATGTGATCACCCTGTCTTTTGCGGCCACGGTAAGTTGGGAACTCACGTTGCTCGCGGTTGCAACCGTGCCACCGATGTTGTGGGCCGGCCTCGTGCTAAGCAAGAAGACCCGTCCCCAACATGCCCGCGTTCAGCAGGAATACGGAAGCCTGACTGGAAGACTCCAGGAAAACATTTCCGGGGTACGAGTCGTCAAAGCGTTTGCGCAGGAGCAGTCTGAAGAGCGCAAGTACGCGCAAGGTGCGGAGGCGCTTCAGGCGCGATCACTAGAACTTGCGCGTACCCAGGCAATCTGGAACCCGTTGCTGATCGGTCTGGGGGGCCTCGGGGCAATCATGGTCATTGTGGCCGGGGGCTATCTGGTTACGTGGGGGCTGGTAACCGTCGGCACCGTGGTTGCTTTCCAGTACTACCTCAACAAGCTGTATGGACCTGCCAGACGAATCGGGTTTCTGTTGGGTCAGTTGGCGAGGACGCAGGCAAGTGCGAGACGAATCTTCGAGATGCTTGATGTCTCGCCGGATGTCATCTCCCGGCCCGGCGCGCGTCCATTGGAGGACGTACGAGGCGAGGTGGTCTTCGAGAATGTCAGCTTCGAGTTCCAGAAGGGCGTGCCAGTTCTTAGCAACATCTCACTTACAGCCAAACCCGGGCAGGTGATCGCACTTGTCGGTGGGACTGGTTCAGGCAAGAGCGCGCTGACTGGGCTCATCCCCCGCTTCTACGACGCAACATCCGGGCGGGTTCTCGTCGACGGTCGTGACGTGCGCGACGTGGACCTGGGAAGCCTTCGCCGGCATATCGCGATCGTGCCTCAGGAGGCCATCCTTTTCAGCCGCAGTCTGCGCGAGAACATCGCCTTTGGCAAGCCTGAGTCCGATATCAGCCTGGTGCAATTTGCGGCGGAACGTGCGCAGGCTCACCGGTACATAACACGCCTCCCGAAGGGCTACCAAACCACCGTCGGTGACCGAGGCGTGACCCTCTCGGGCGGTCAGCGTCAACGCGCCTCGCTCGCTAGGGCACTCCTTGTGGAACCTTCGATCTTGATCCTCGATGATGCGACCTCTTCCGTGGATATGGAGACCGAACACCTGATCGAACAGGCGCTTGGCGAAGTCATGAGTGGCCGGACGACCTTTGTCATTGCCCACCGGCTTTCGAGCGTGAAGCGCGCCGACGAGGTTCTCGTAATCGATAGTGGTCAGATTGTCGAACGCGGACGTCATGAAGACCTGATCCTGAAAGATGGTCCCTATCGGCGTATTTATGACGTGCAGATGCGGGACCAGGAAGAGTTCATCACCGCAAATGTCCGGACCACCGATCCGGTCGAGGTGGGTGGGCGCGTGCCGTTCGCATCCGAAAAGACGCTGGATGGAGCGTCGGCGGTTCTACCGGGACAGGAGGTGTCGCGGTGATTGGTCAGGGAGCTCAACCGACACCCGGCCAGGGGAGTGCGTACGACGACGACGCGCGCCTCACCTCAGACCGCGAGGTGGTCGCACGCGCGTGGGCGTTGCTAAATCCTTACCACTCTCGCCTGTGGATTTCACTTGCCCTGATGCTGCTCGCATCGGCGGCCACGCTACTGCAACCGCGGATCATCCAGTTCTCCATTGACCGGGGCATCTTGCAGGGAAAGTTGGATGAACTGAACCTGTGGGCGCTTGCCTACGTGGCCACCCTTGCGATCACCTGGGGGGCCACCTACCTCCAGACATGGGTGCTTTCGTGGGTGGGTCAACGGATTCTCTACACGCTGAGAACCGACATGTTCGCGCATCTCCAGAAGTTGAGCCTGCGCTACTACGATCGGGAGCGCATTGGGCACATCATTTCCCGCAATACAAGCGATGTCTCCGCGGTGAACGAAGTCCTGACACAGGGGTTGTTGCAGTCGGTGGCAGACGTCTTCATGCTTCTCGGCACGATCGCGCTGATGTTCTCCATGAGCGTGCGGTTGACACTCGTGACGATGGTCGTGCTTCCGATCATGTACGGACTGGCCCGATGGTTCGCGTCCGGTTCGCGCCCCGCGTACCGGCGTATCCGGCAGACCGTGTCGGCAGTGAATGCGAACTTGGCCGAGAACATCGTCGGGATGAAACTGATCCAGGCGTTTCGACGTGAAGGTCGGAACTTTGACGAGTTCGACGACATCAATCGCGAGAACGTTCGCGCGCAGAAGGATGCGATCTTCTTCCACGCGGGGGTAATCCCGATCCTTGACCTGATTGACGCGGGCGCGACGGGATTGCTCCTGTATGTGGGCGGGAACTGGATCCTTGGCGAATCGTCACCTGATCTGACCATAGGCATCCTGACCGCGTTCATGCTGTACTCGTCCCGGTTTTTTGAGCCGATGCGGGATCTTGCGGCGCGGTGGGACCAGGTGCAGGCCGCACTGGCGGCGGGTGAGCGGATCTTTCATTTGCTCGACTTGAAGCCCGATGTCGAGGACGCACCCGGTGCCTATGAGATGCCCCCGATCACGGGTCATGTGCAGTTCGACGCGACAACATTTGGCTACAACCGGGACACGGCAATCCTGCGAGACGTTTCGCTCGAGGCAAATCCTGGAGACCGGATTGCACTTGTTGGCCGTACGGGCGCGGGCAAGAGCACCATCATCCGCCTCCTGATGCGGTTCTACGACGTCCAGGGCGGTCGGGTGCTTATCGATGGCCACGATGTGCGTGATGTGACGCAACGCAGTCTGCGCCGCCAGATGGGTCTTGTGCTGCAGGAACCATTCCTGTTCGCGGGAACGATCCGTGAAAACATTGCGTTCGGTCGACCGGAGATGCTTGATACGCCAGAGGGGTCGAAGGCAATCCGCGATGCGGCGGAGGTAGTTGGGCTGCGGGAGTTCATCGAGGCCCTGCCCGGTTCGTGGGATGCGACCGTGGAGGAACGCGGTGGCAACCTCAGCGGGGGCCAGAGGCAACTGATCTCATTGGCTCGGGCGTTTCTTGCTTCGCCGCGCATCCTGATTCTCGATGAAGCGACGTCGTCGGTGGATACCGAAACCGAGGCTTCCATTCAGGCAGCCCTTGATCGCGTCCTTGCTGGCCGGACGGCTTTCATCATTGCCCATCGCCTGTCAACGATAAAGAGGGCGACGCGAATCCTCGTCATAGACGGTGGCACCATCGTCGAGCAAGGGACCCACGAGGAACTCCTCGCGATGGAGGGGTACTATTTCCGCCTCTACACACTTGGGTTTGCGTCATCGGCCGATGAACCCGAGGAAGTGAACGTCGGGGGATCGTAGCGAGGTGGATTGCGGACGGCTGCTGGAAACGCGCGTCCGCAATCGTTTCATTCTCTCTTTGCGACGATGCTCAACCGGGTGGACGTTGGCCCGCGTCGGCGTGTGCAACGACGCGGATGCTGGTCCGGGCGATCGGATCCCCATCGATCAACAGCACGAATGTGAGACGTTCCGGTTTACGAACAACGAGACCCACGTGCAATGGGAAGAAACACGGAACATCCTCGTGGGGAGCGTAGCCAAGGGGTCGACTGACTTCGATCATTGACGAGTGCACTTGCCCACCGGCAATCGTGCCTTCCTCATCACGGACCTCCAGGGTCATGGCCATCGGACGGTACGCCTCGCTCGCCGGCACAGAGAGTTTTATCGCGAGTGCGAAGGTCTGTTCGACTGGAAAAGCCCGGACGAGCAAACGGTCCCAGCCGCCACCGAGGATGAATAGTTTGCCGTCGTGGACCTGAACGCCATCGCAGAGGATGAACGCCTCGGCGCGGACCCGTTGTCCGGTGAGTGAACGCACGGTTGTCGGGGAGTTGGTTGCGTCGTCATCCATCTGCAGCATTCCATTCCGGTCGTGACTGATAGTGCCACCACCCGGCACTCCACCGCATTCCCGTCGCCCCATATTGCCCTGAGGGTCCGGCGTCTGAGATCCGTCTGACAGTTCGGACTGGGGTGTTCAGCGAATGCGGGACCAGTCGAAGACGACGCCTATGTACTCATCCTTCTGGTGGGCGAGGCCGAAGTACGCCTCCTGACAAGCTTCCGGAGAGAGAACGTGGGTCAAAAGTGGGTCCACAATAAGGCGACGGTCGTGGATCCAACGCATTATCTGACGGTAGTTGCCCTCGATGGTGACACGGGCCCGTTCGGTGTTCTCGGAGATAGGGAAGGTCCATTCCAGGGCACCAATCATTCGGATCGCGAGCAGGTGGATGCGCGCAAGCATTGGGGTCAGGTCGCCCGGGAACGGTGCACGCGGGCTCCCCAGGAGGATGACCTCGCCGTGACGGCCGCACATCTCCACGGCTTGCGCAACCAGCGAACTCTCCCCGATTGCCTCCACGACGATGTTCGCACCGCCGCGATCGTCTGAACTTCCTACCCAGTCACGGACCACGGCGATGGGGTCTACCTCACGCGAGTTGAAGACCTTTTCGATCCCGCAGGCTTGCGCCTGGTGCAGGCGCATTTCGCTTATGTCAAATGCAATCACTTCGGCGCCCGCCAGTTGGAAGAGTTGCGCGGCGAAGTTTCCCACCAGCCCCATGCCGATGATGGCCACTCGGTCGCCGGCCTGGACGGAGGAAGAACGGACCGCGGAGATTGCGACACCCGCCATCCGTGTGAAGATGGCGAGGCGCCCATCGATGTCTGATGGGACCTGCAAGGCGAAGCGGGCCGTATTGGCCTGCACGATGGATCCGTGGCGGCTGAACGTCAGGATCCGGTCTCCGGGATTGATGTTTTTCACCTCACTCCCGGTTGCCAGCACGGTTCCGAGATGGCCGTAGCCAGTCCGCGCCGGATAGATGATCGGTTGTGCCCGATAGATTGGAGGGGTCTTTGGCATCAGGTTCGTGAAGAACGACCCTTCAGTGCCCGCGCTGATGATCGAGTATTCAGATTCGACAAGAGCTTCATGAGGGCCGAGGTTCTCGGCGCTGACGTCATATTCCTCAAGTTCGGCCTGTTCGGGTCCGACAAAGACGACACCGCGTGCACGCATGAGGTTCTTCCTTTCGACGGTGGCTTGCGGTGAGGGGTCGCTTTGGGCAGGATCGGGTGGTCGCCAATGCGATCAAGACGTTTCCTTTGCCCAACTCCTCACGTCCAGATGCTAGGTAACCGGGTCTCCGTATGGTGCCCTTGGACGGCTCTGGCGCGCCCTACAATACCGCGCGACGACGATGACAAGAGACGGAAGCGGACACGGTGCCCGACAAGTCGTGGACCATGGAAGGCCACTCGCGGGTTACCGGGTCCTTGACCTTTCGCGAGCACTTGCCGGCCCGCATTGCACCGGGTTGCTTGCAGACATGGGTGCCGACGTCATCAAGGTCGAGGACGTCCGGGGTGGCGACGAGACGCGATTTTGGGGGCCACCGTTCCTTGGTGACGACAGCGCATATTTCCTTTCAGTGAACCGAAGTCGGCGAAGCATTGCAGTCGATCTCAAGAGCGTTGACGGCCTCAGGATCTGTCTGGGGCTAGCGGAAAAGGCTGACGTTGTCGTTGAGAATTTCCGTCCCGGGGTTGTCGCGAGACTTGGTCTTGATTACGCAAGCGTGAAGGCGGTCAACCCGGGCGTGGTCTATGCGTCAATCTCGGCATACGGTCAGGATGGGTCTGGAGCGCAAGAACCGGGGTATGACCTGATCGTCCAAGGCACCGGCGGCCTGATGAGTGTCACTGGAGATCCGGACGGTGGCCCAGTGAAGGCGGGCGTTGCCGAGGCCGATATCCTTGCCGGCACGAATGCGGCCGTGGCCATCGTTGGCGGTTTGCTTGCCCGCGAAAGAAAGCGGTCCGCGGGGGACGTGATTGCCGAGGGCACGTTCCTTGACGTGGCTCTTTTTGACGGACAGGTCTCCCTGATGGGTTACCACTTGGTGAGCTACCAGGTGAGTGGCCGGGTCCCTGGGAGATCGGGAAACCGTTTTCCGTTCATTGTCCCGTACCAGGCGTTCCGTGCATCCGACGGGGACTTCACCCTCGCGGTCCCCAATGAGCGGCTTTGGCAATCCTTCACGACCGTCATCCAGCGACCAGACCTGTCTGCCGACCCGCGTTATGCAGACAACGGTCTGCGCGTGCGTAACCGGGACACACTCACCACGGACCTTGCATCGGTGTTGGCGACGCGCACGGTGGGCGAATGGGTTTCCAGTTTTCGCGATGCCGGCATTCCCTGCGGGCCGATCAACGACATCGGGCAGGTGGCGTCTAGCCGCTATGTAGCCGAGCGTGGACTGCTTCACGAGATTGAGCATCCCGCAGGCGCGGTGCGGATACCGGGCCAACCGTGGCGAACGGGTGAAGCACACTCGCGGGAGGCAAACGAAGCCCCCGGTCGTCCTCCGCGCCACGGCGAACACACGGACGAGATTATGGTCGAACTCGGTTACGACACGGCAGCGATCACGCGGTTGGAACGCGCCGGCGTGATTCGGACTGACCTATCGGGAGATGCGAGATCAGGCACCGACCCAGTCGGGGACGGTCGCTGAATACCCGGATGCTTCAGCTCCGTACTCACTGAATGGGTCGCCAAGCTCCAGAATATGGTTCTTGTAGGCGATTGCGCCCCAGTCAATGATGTACGGGATCAGGTACCACGCGTCGGCGCGCTGCACATCGACCCAATCGTCGACGTATTCGTACACCATTGTCCGTTCGTCCCCGTAGCTGGCGCGTTCACCAAGACGACGCGAGATGAGTGCCCAATTGATGTCACTGTCGGCGCGGGCGGTCGACATTGCCTGCACAATCCGGCCACGGGCGTTGGCCCGAGAACCGGTCGGCGGATTGACCATCATCGCTTCGGCGCGCTCAGGGGCAATGATCGGTTGGAGCTTCCCTTGGCGCTGAAGCAGGTTGAACAGGCTGACCGACGGGTCGATGTGGTGGTATGCCAGGTCCAGCTTGATGAGGGCTGGTTCCTCCCACCCGCGTGGTGCCTTTGCCGCAAATGACTTCAACTGGAGGAACTTTGTGACCCAATCGAGGTAGCCGTCCAAGCGGAAGCGGTCGGTCTCCAATGTGTTGAGCACCGAAGCCCACTGGCGAAGCACCCAGATGGTGTCCTCATCGCGGCCGAGGTAACGGCGGGTTGCCTCATGGAGGTAGACGCGCTGTATATCGATGGCGGACATCTCGCTGCCATTCGCGAGTTTGACCATCCACGTTCCGGTCGGCTCACCTGAGATCTTCTTCAGGGATGCCACCGGATCCTCAAGCTCGATCTCAACCTCGGAGGTCCACCCCTCGTCCAGTAGCTGGGCGACGAGTGCCATCGTCCCAATCTTTAGTTTGGTGGCGAATTCTGACCGGTTCGCGTCACCGATGATGTTGTGGAGACGGCTGTACCTCCGGCCGGCATGGGATTCGTCCCGCAGGTTCAGGATTGGACGACCCCCGAACCGGACGCGGTGACTGACGTCAACGGAGGTGAAAGGTGCCCGCTGACTGATCTGGAAGGGAGGCGGTGGCGACCCATCAACGGTTCCCGGAAGGGCCGGGAGGCGGGATGCGCGAGGACGGGTTGAGGCCGGCTTGTACATCCCGGCACCGGCGAAGATCTGGCGGGTCACCAGGAACGGAAGGATGCCTTCCACGAAGTCTCGCGTGCGCGGGCTCGACCGGATGCAGTAGTTCTCGTGATAGCCGTAGGTGTTGCCAAAGTGGTCGGTGTTGTTCTTGATGAAGAACGCCTCACCCTTGAGCTGGAGCTCGTCAATCATTGACAGAAGGATCCGGTCGCCAGCGTGTTCGGCTGCGATCAGGTCATCGAGGGTCCGGCATTCAGGGGTTGCATACTCAAGGTGGCCGGAATCGAGGTACATGCGGCCCCCATTGAAAAGGAACCCTCCGTTGCCTGGGCTCTCCCCCCATTCCCGAGGTGCAGGCTCGATGAGACCATACTTACGGGAACCGAATATGCCGTCCTTGATTCGGTAGGCAACCTCGGTCGGGCTCATGTTCCCGGCAGCTGCGTACTCGGTCTCAGTGCCAAAGAGTGCATTTTCCATTCGCTCAATCTCCCCGCACCGTCGCCGGTAACTTCGCTACCCGGTCATCTGCCATTCATGCCACTACGTGAAGCTACTCTCCACCGGGCTGTGGGGTCGGGTCTGGGATCTCCCGGATGATGCGCTGGATTTCGTCGTCAAGGTCACTATCCGACGACTTTTCAGTGTCCGTCTCACCCGGCGCGGAAGATGGACGCGAAGGTGCTTCAGTAGGTGTTTCTGCGGGCTTGGTTGGGGCTTCGGGTGCAATCGCGATCACGGTTTCAGGCGTCACGTGATCCTCCCTTCATGGTAGCGACGAGGCTTGTGAGATCGGGGGAACGGTCAATGAGTTCGATGACCCGGTCGATGACCGGACCGGTGATGTCCTCGAGGTCGAGGCGCCATTCCTTGGATCCCACGTCAAATGTGACCGAGTCCCACTCGAGTTTCCGGATCTGCGGTCCGAACCGGGCCAGAAGTGCGCCGCGGATTGCGCCTCTCGTTCCCGCAGGTGGCGTCTGGGCGCATGCGTCAAGCCGCTCTTGATCAACGAGGTTCATGACACGCCCTTGCTTGCGGAGGGTCTCGAAGAGGCTGACCCGCGGGTCGATCATGTGATAGGCCATGTCCAAACGGCGGAGGCGGGCATCGCCCCAGGTTCGCGGGTCTCCTGTTGTTCCTATCTGGACAAAGAGTGACCGCTTGATGATCCAGTCCACCCGTGTGGCGAGCTTCTCCGGGTCTGATCCGAGGGCATCGAGCGCTTCCGCCCACTGCGAAAGCACCCAATCGGTTTCCGGGTCACGCCCGGCAAAGGATGCTTGGCATGCTTTCAGGATCAAGTGCTGGATGGCGAGTGCAGTCATCGGACGTCCGTAGGTCATCGGGACGGTTGTGGTCAACGAAGTGTCCCGGGAGATGTCCTTGATTGCCTTGACGGGATCGGCAAACTCGAACTCGGGCTTCCACCCATCCTCAATGAGATCAAGGACGAGTGCGGTTGTGCCGACCTTCATTGCCGTTGCCCACTCGGACCGGTTGGCGTCACCGGCAATGCAGTGCAAACGACGGTATTTGGTCGAACTCGCGTGTGGTTCGTCGCGTGTGTTGAAGATGGGACGCTTCGCGGTAGTGTTGATGCCAATCCGTTCCTCGAAGAAGTCGGCGCGTTGGCTCATCTGGAAACCGGGGACGATAGGTGCGCCCGAGGTCTCGATGCCAACCTTCCCGGCACCGGCATAGAGTTGGCGAGTGACGAGGTGGGGCGTCATCCCCCTGACGAGTGAGTCCAGCGGGGTTGACCGTGCACAGAGATAGTTCTCGTGCATTCCGTAGCTTCGCCCGTGGTAGTCGGTGTTGTTCTTCAGCAGCCGGACCCGTGTCGCCGGTCCGACTTCCCGGGCAAGGGCTTCGTTCCGCGCCGTTTCACTGGCATGGACAATCCGTTCCCCCGCGCGGTCCTGGGCCACGAGTTCCAATAGATCCGGGGTCGCCTCGGTGCAGTATTCGGGATGGTTGTGGTCGTTGTAGTACCGCGCACCATTGAGCAGGACCGTGTTCGCCAGCAGCTCGTCGCGTGTGAGTTTCCGGCTTCTCTCGTCCGGTCCCTCTAGGTCATTCGGATCGCGCGCAAGCCTGTCAGCGCGTATGCCTCGCAGATCCTGGTAGGGATCCTCGCCCCGGTAGTCCCACCCGCGGAAAGCGCCGGGGAACGGCACCGCCCGCACGATGCTTGCGCACTCGTAACCGAAGTCGACTCCTGGCGGGCCATCGGTTGGCCCGGTTGGTGCCCCGGGACTGGTCGCGGAGAAGCCCTCGCAGTTCAGGCCGTATTCAGTTTCTATACCTACCGGTCGACGCATGAGGTCAGTCTAGCACTGTATTTCGGTGTTCTGGATGACCGGAAAGCCTCAGCGCCGACGCACCTTCACCGGGCGCGCTATTGTGACCGCCGAGGCCGCATCTCCGTGCTCGCGGTCGTGAAAGAGGGAATATTTGTGAGACGTGGATTGGCAATCACCCGGATCACGGTTATCGAATATGGCTACACGCTGGCGGATCTGGGAAGCGACTACAACGGTTTCAACTCGGTCTATCTGCCCGGTGCGAAGCGTGAGGCCCGCGGACATGTTCTCACCATCGAGACCAACGAGGGCGTCACGGGTGAGCATGCCGGTGGGGACCGCAACACCTACGCGCAAGTTGGCCAGGTGGCGTCGTACCTGATTGGAAAGAACCCGCTCGAGCGTGAACGCTTGTACAACGACATGAAGCGGGCTTTGCGGAAAGTGGACAAGTTCGGGTTGAGTGCGATCGACATTGCACTCTGGGACATTGCTGGCAAGGCCTACGGTGCCCCGCTCTACGAACTGCTTGGCGGTTGGAAGCGGACCCTGCCGGCGTACGCAAGCACGCTGCATGGCGACCATGTTGCTACCGGAGGGCTCTCATCACCCGAGGCGTTCGCAGATTTCGCGCTGCAGTGCCGGGAGATGGGCTACTCCGCGTACAAGATCCACGGATGGGGAAATGACCCCGCTGATCGAGGATACATCCGGCGTGAGGTTGCGAACGTCCTAGCCGCACGCCGTGCCGTCGGCGACACGATGGACCTGATGCTTGATCCGGCGTGCGAGTACGACACCTGGGCGGATGCACTTCGGGTTGGCCGGGCGTGTGACGAGGCCGAATTCTTCTGGTACGAGGATCCGTATAAGGATGGAGGCATCTCAGCGTTCGCGCACAAGCGCATGCGTGAGCTGATCAAGACGCCACTGCTGCTAGGTGAACATGTCCGGAACGTGGAGTCTCACATCGATTTCTCGCTTGCAGGAGGTACGGATTACCTGCGGGCGGATGCCCACTATGACGGTGGTGTCACCGGGTTGATGAAGATTGCCCACGCCGCCGAGGGTCTCGGGATGGATGTCGAGATCCATGCGCCCACGCCGGAGCATCGACACTGCATGGCGTCGATCAGGAACACGAACTATTACGAACTGGGGCTCGTTCATCCCTCGATCCGCACGACACGAGCACCAATCTATCTTGACTATTCTGATGACCTGGACGCGATTGACAAGAATGGGCACGTGCCGGTACCGCAGGGGCCGGGGCTCGGGGTAACAATCGACTGGGAGTATGTCCGCCGTCACGAGACGGGTCGAGTGACGTACGAGTGAACGCAGGTCTGTAGCGGTTTGGCAAAAGAGCAAAGCAAGGAGAGTGCACGATGAAGGAACCGATGCGGTTTGGCATTCTGGGTACCGGCGGTATCAGTGCCGGTCACGCTCGCGACATCCTGAACCGCGATGACGCAACGCTGGTGGCCATCGCGGATGTCAATGCGGAAGCGATGGAGGGATTTGTCGGACGGGTCATCCCATTGGGGTCTCCACATCCGGCGCAATTCACGTCACTTGAAGCGATGGTTGCCGGGTCCCACATGGATGCGGTTGTAATTGCGACCCCGCATACCCAACACGCACCGCAGATAGAAATAGCTCTCAACGCAGGCTTGCATGTCTTGTGCGAGAAGCCGTTGGCGACAACCGCCGCTGACGCGCGCCGGGTCATGGAGCTTGCCGAGAAGAAGTCGCGGACTTTGGCGATTGGCTACCAGAGGCACGGGCAATCGCAGTTTCGGCTCGCTCGTCACCTTGTGCATTCAGGGACGCTCGGAGACCTTCGTCTCATCACAGTACTCATCGCGCAGGACTGCCTGGAGAACTTCCGGCCGGGCGCATCTTGGCGTGCTGACCCGGCACTCTCCGGAGGCGGGCATTTCATTGACACCGGAAGTCATATTGTGGACATGATGCTTTGGGTTTCCGGCCTTGTTCCGGAACGCGTCTACGCAGAGATCGATCAGTTTGGGACCGATGTGGATGTGATCACAGCGGCATCAATCAAGTTCACGAACGGCGCACGGGCGACCTTTGCGGCGACAAGCCTCTCGGCGGAACCGTGGCGCGAGGAACTGACGTTCTACGGGACCGAGGGTGTGATGCGCCTCGGTCGCGCTGATGGCCTCAGTTACCAGGTCAAGGGTGGCGACTTGGTCTTTCCGCGCGGCGCGGGGGCACGAGACATCCGG
>Ga0209598_10000032_pt1 | contig 97344 bp, 71 predicted proteins | sample M_140807_EF_Meta_FD_187317 | JGI IMG/M metagenome (GOLD analysis project Ga0209598, IMG submission 187317) | Freshwater microbial communities from Lake Montjoie, Canada to study carbon cycling - M_140807_EF_MetaG (SPAdes) (version 2) | ecosystem: Environmental > Aquatic > Freshwater > Lake... | reverse complement strand
CTTCCGCCGATCCCGGCTGGCCGTGCTCGGCAGGATTCCGAGCGTAGCACCAGCGGGCGGATGCCCGCCAAGCGAAAACCGCAGGATGCGGTGTTTCGCATGCAGCCAGCTCGTCGAGCGTCCGCCGCTCCCGGCTGGCCGCGTGCGCAGCATCCGGGATCTTCACATCGGCGAACGGGGCACGGACTACCGCAGCCGCGAGCCCGTGGCCTCCGCGCGGCTGGCCATCTCGGCGTAGGTCTGTGACTTCACCTCGTCCCCCTCCTCGGCGTACATCGTGGAGAGGTTGCCGTAGGCGACCGCCAGGGCGCGCTCCTCGAGGTGCTTGGAGTCGACAGCCGCGACCATCAGGTCGACGCCGCGGCGGCTCAGCGCCAGGGCGTCTTCGCGGCGGTCGACCTGCCAGTAGGAAATCGCCATGCTGACGTACGACTCGCCCAGCTGGCCGGCCTCGCGATCGTTCTGCAGCCGCGGATTGTCGTCCCACATGGGAATGACACGGTCGAACCAGGTGACCGCGGTGGCATGGTCGCCGCGCTGCAGGCTGTACATGATGCCGATGCGGAACGACAGGTCGCCCACGCTCTTCCGCTCCTTGTCGGTCAGCTCGCGGTGCTCGCCGCCCTTGTCGAGATAGGCCGCCGTGAGGGTGGCGTTGTCGAGCATGTCGGCGGAGTCGCCCCGCAGCTGCGCGGCGGCCAGGGCGTCGAGCAGCCCGAGTCCGGTCTCCCAGTCGATCTGCCGCCGCCGCCACGGGTCCTTGACCGATTCACCCATGCGGTCGCGCAGCTCCAGGAGCCGCTTCACCCAGGGGAGCGGCTCGATCGAGTCGACCGAGCCCGCCGCCATCGCCAGCGCACCGCGGCAGAGCTGCAGTTCGAGGGTCTGGCGGACCGATTCGTCGGCCTTGCACTCGACGACCACCGCCTCGCTGCGGGCCATCCACTTGGGGATCACGCGGCCCTTCTGCTGCCACGTGCCCCGGGCGATGGCAAGCCCGGTGCCCAGGTGCGCGTCGAGCAGGATTTCGCGGGCCGCCTGCTGGATCGTGGGCGACTGCTTGGAGAGGAGCGCCGACGAGCGGCGGATCGCCTCGGCGAAGTGCTCCACCGCCTTCTGGTAGTCGGGCGTGGGCGACGCGAGCTCGATCCGGCCGAGCAGCCGATCGGCCTGCGCCGTCACCAGCGGCGGTGCGTTCGGCGTCGCCTTGGCCGATTCCACCACGCCGCGGGCCTCGTCGGGGCGGTCGACCGCGAGCAGGATGCCGGCATGCTTGAGCTTCGTCCAGGCGTCGGCCGGGTCGATGCGTCCCGCCGCCTCGGCGAGCTGCAGCGCCTGCTGCCACTTGCCCTGCTCGCACATGAGCACCATCAGGAGCCGGTGGGCCCGCAGGTGCTGCGGATCGATCTCGATGGCGTACTGCAGGTCGGCCACGGCGTAGGCGCTGCTGGCGTCCATCTCGCCTTCGGCCCGCAGCACGAACGATTCGGGGTCGAGCGACTCGATCATCACGGCGGTCGCCGACTGCGTGCCGGGCTTCACGCTGAAGATCACGCCGCGCTCGGGGAAGACCTCGCCGATCGAGACTCCCTGCTCGTCGAGGATCGACACCGTCCGCAGGTCGGCGATCTCCAGCTGCCCGGCGAGTTCGCCTACCGCGACGGGCTCGGCGAGCTTGATCCGCACGGCGGTCACGACGTCGTCCTCGAGCGTGACTTCCACCCGCTCGAACGGTTCGATCTTCCAGAAGAACCCACGGCTGCCGTCCTCGCGGGTGAAGGGCTCGCCCTCTCCCCACCCGGCCAGCAGCTCCTCGCGGGTCGTCTTGCCGGGATGCACGCCGCGGAAGCTCGCGGCGTCGATGGAGAGCGTCGGTGTTTCGTCCGGCGGCGCGGCCACGGGGGCCGTCACGGTGGGCTGTGTCGGCGTGTCGGCGGCAGCGGTCGGGGAGTCGGGGGGCGTTGTGGCGGCCTGCGCCGCGTCCGCGGCGGTCGCCGTCGCGGCATCGGTGGCCGGGGCTGCGGCGCCGTCTGCAGCGGACTTCGTGGCCGGGGCCGGAGGCTTCGACCCCGGCAGCGGCAGGCCGGCGACCCGGTCGTTGAGCCACCGCTTCAGCGAGCCCTGCTCCGTGGCGGGGGCGGTCTTGGCGGCAGGCTTCGTCGCCGACGGCTTGTCGGCGACGGTGGTGATCGGCGCGGTCGTCGTGGGGCCACCCGTTGGGACCACCACGGCCTGATCGGCGGCGGTGCGACCCGTCGGCACCCGTGCCGACGGACCGGTCGGCAGCAGTCCGGGTGCAGGCCTCACCTCGGCGCGGAAGGTCGGTTCTGTCGTGCGCCGGGGTGCGGCGAGGGGACGCGTCGCGGCATCCGTCGCGTCGGGTCTGGCCGGCGCCGCTGCCACGGCGGGGGCGAGCGGCCGCGGTGCGGACGTCGCCTGCTGGCCGGACGTCGTCGCCGCCGGGTCACCGATCGATTCGATCCATCGCGGCAGCCGCATCATCGCGCGGGGGGTTTGCGCCGGCGTCGCGTCGGCCGGGGCGGCCGCAGGCTGCGCGTGGGCGGTGGCCATCGCGGCCGTCATCGCCGCGAACAGCAGGGATCGTGAAAGCGAGAGAGGCAGGCACCGCTGCGTGACCACGACAGAACCCTCCTTGGTTGCGAACAGCCCCGGGGACCGGAGCGCCGGAAAGGTAGGGCCCACGGGGAACGCGGTCCAGACCAGATCGGCGGCTCCGGTGCCGCGTGCCCGTCCCCGCCAGGCTGCCCAGTCCGCCCCGGCTGTGCAGCGTGTCGGCACCCCCCTTTCCTTGCCGTCGCCCCCACACCATGCTGGCGGATGCCGGCCATCGCGGAGCCGACGGTCGAGCAGGCCGTGGGACTGCCGAGCGGCTTCTGTCGGCGGTCGCCGCAGCGTGCGGCGGCCGACTCGTGGTCCAGGGCCGTTGGAAACGCATCGATGAGCGATGCCGGAAGTCGCGACGATCCGTCGCCTGTGGTCGTCGTCGGGGGAGGGCTGGCGGGGCTTGCAGCCGCCGAGGTGCTCATGGAGGCGGGCCGACGGGTGACGCTGCTCGAGCCTTCCGGCCGTGGCGGCGGGATCGTGTCGACGCACCGCCACGACGGCTGGCTGGTGGAGCGGGCTGCCGATACGTTTCTGGCCGTGCGTCCGGAGGCCGTCGGCATGGCCGAGCGGCTCGGGCTCGCCGACGAACTGATCGGTGTCAGCCCGACGGCACGGCGGGCGCTCGTGCTGCGCAACGGCCGGGCAGAGCCGGTGCCCACCGGATTCCGCCTGCTGGCTCCCGGCCGGCTCGGGAGCATCCTGGCGACACCGCTGTTGTCGCTGCCGGGGCGACTGCGGCTCGCGGCGGAGCGGTTCGTGCCGCCGCGGCGCCGCGACGTGGTGGACGAGTCACTGGAGGCGTTCGCCGTGCGCCGGCTCGGCCGTGAGGCGTTCGAGCGGCTCGTGCAGCCGTTGGCCGCGGGCATCTGGACCGCCGATCCCGCGCGGCTGAGCATGGCGGCGGCCTGCCCCGAGTTCTTCGCCATGGAGGTGGAGCAGGGCAGCCTGTGGGCGGGAGAGCGCCGGCGGCTCCTCGCTTCCACCGCCGGCGGACCCGCCAGCGGCGCACGCTACGGGCAGTTTCTCACGTTGGCGTCGGGGATGGACACGCTGCCGCTGCGGCTCCTCGAGCGACTGAGGGCCGGTGGCCTGCAGATGCTCGAGGCGGCGGCGTGCGGGCTGCAGCGGCGGCCTGACGGCGGCTGGCGGGTCGAGCTGCACGGTGCCGCGGAGCGTCGCGAGTCGATCCCGGGACCGCGGGTGATCGAGGCGGCCGCGGTGGTGCTCGCGGTGCGGGCGTCGGTCGCGGCGGAGCTCGTGCGCGACCTCGATCCGCGGCTCGCCGCCGCATTGGCGGCCATCGAATACGCCGGCTCCGCCATCGTGTCGCTCGGCTTCGCGCGCGATGACGTCGCGCACCCGCTCGATGCGGCCGGGCTCGTGATCCCGCGGTGCGAGCGGCGGCGCATCCTGGCCGTCAGCTTCTCCAGCGCAAAGTTTCCCGGACGCGCCCCGGCGGGCAACGTGCTCCTGCGCACGTTCGTCGGCGGGGCGCTCGATCCCGAGGCCGCCTCCTGGGAGGACGACCGGCTGCTCGCCCGCGTGCTGGCGGAACTGCGGCCGCTGCTCGGCGTCACGGGGGAGCCGCGGCTGGTCCAGATCGACCGCTGGCATGGGGCGATGCCGCAGTACACGGTGGGGCACGTGGAACGCGTGGCGCGGATCCGCGACCTCGTGGCGGCGCACCGAGGCTTCACGCTGGCGGGCGCGGCCTACGAGGGTGTGGGGATTCCCCAGGTGATCGCGTCGGGACAGGCTGCGGCTGCAGCCATCGTGGGCGGCGGGCACGCATCCGGCTGAGCCACGGAGCCGCCGCACGCCAGGCTCACGCTGCCGGGGGCCTACTTCTTCTTGGCACCGGCGGCCGGCGCCTTTCCGGCGTCAGCGGCGGCGTCACCCTCTTCCTTGGCCTTCTTCTTTTTCTTGACGGCCGTCTTGGTGACGCGGACCTTGGGCAGCCCCAGCGGGCTGCGGCCTTCCGTCCACCGCTCCTGCTCCTTGAGCTTGAGGATCCGCTCGCCGCGCGACAGCACGCCACGGGCGCTGGAGGATCCCTTGCGAACGCGGAGGCTCTTGTCCATGGTCATGGGAGGCGGGTCCTGATGGAGACGGTGGTGGATGGAGACTGTGGAGGCTGGGAAGACGAAGACGCAACGGGAACCGGTTGGCGGGCGACGGCCGGGGCCGGCACCCGGTCGGACGGCGGCGAACAGTCACCGCCAGGCGCAGCCCAACAGCGTAAAATCCGGCCCGCGTGGCTTCAAGTCCCGGCGTTCTCGGGCCGGGACGCGAGCCAACCCGGGCAGCCGCCACCCGGCCGGGACGTCCGGGACCGCCCGCCGCCGCCGCATGTCAGAGCGTGACCGAGGCGATCTGCCCGAGGAATTTCTCGAGCGTCGGCGGCCGCGCGTCAGGTGAGGCCGCGATGCACGCCATGATGCCGGCTGCCAGCGTCGGCGGAATCTCGGGCCAGAAGTCGCGGATGTCACGGGGCGTGGAATCGTGCCGCAGCGCCGCCCGGCCGCCGGACGCCCGCGGCCACGGCATGTCGAGTGTGCAGCATTCGAAGGCGGTGACACCGAAGGAGAAGATGTCGAGCCGCTTGTCGATGTGGTGCCGCCGGACGACCTCGGGGGCCATGTACGCCGGTGTGCCAATGCGGTTTCCGGGCTGGTGATACGACGGCTTGTCGGGCACGGCGAGCCCGAAGTCGAAGAGCATGAGCCGGCCGTCCGGCTGGAGGAGGAAGTTGCGGGGGCAGATGTCGCGGTGGATGAATCCGGCCTTGTGGACCGCGGCGATCGCGGTGGCGGCCTGCCGGACGACGTCGAGCCGCTGGGCCGGCGGCAGAAGCGTCCCAGCGGAGAGAATCGTGTGGAGCAGCGTGCCCTCGATGAATTCCATGAGGATGTACGACTCGCCCGCCGTCGACGTGCCCCACTGGAGTGTCTTCACGATGTTCGGCCCGACAATCAGACTGCCGATCTCCCCCTCCGCCGGCTTCTTCAGCCCGCGATAGCGGTGCTCGACGGCGTCCCGCTTCTTCTCGTCGATGATCTTCAGCCCGAGCACCTCGCCGGTCTTCAGGTCGCGGACCTTGTAGAACTGCGACATCGTCCCGGCCACGCCCTCGCGCAGCCGCTCGTAGCGCCGCCACAGGTCGACGTGGGGCTTGCCGCCGAAGAGTCGCGAGAAGAATCCCTGATCAGCCATGCTGGTCAGCCATCTTGATCAGCCATGCTGGTCAGCCATCTTAATCAGCCATGCTGGTCAGCCATCTTGATCAGCCATGCTGATCAGCCATGACGGGGTCGCGGTCGACGCCACCCACGTGCGGGTGGTCGCGGGAGGGCCGTGCGGGGAACTGGCCGGTGCAGACACGTGGCCGGCAGGATAGCAGGTTCCCGCTGGCCAGTTCTCCGCTCAGGCCTTCTTGAGCGCCGCCAGTTCGGCATGGGCCGCGGCGAGCTCCTTCTCGAGCCGCGGCACCTCGGCCGGGTCGTCGGGCTGTTTCTTGGCTCCCGCGAGGAGTTGCTGCAGCTTCGCGATCTTCTGCTGCAGCACCTCGAGCCGCTTCTTTTCCTTCTTGTCCATCACTGGTTCTCCACCCGTCGCCGGCCGATTGGTCGTCGCCCCGAAGGGGCCGCGGCTCATTGGGCCTGGGCCGGTGCCGTGTTCGTCTCACCGGTCGACGCGGCGCTTGCAGGCGCGGCATCGGCCGGCGATTCGTCTGCCGGCGCGTCATCGGCGGAGCGGTCCCGGAATCGCGCTCCGGCGCGGCCGTCCTGATAGCGATCCCGGCCGCGGCCTTCGTCGTCGTCATTGCCACCGTCGCCGCCGAACCGATCGAGGCGGACGCCGTGCTCCCGCACGTTCGGGCCCGTGTGCAGCTGGCGCATCCAGCCCGACAGCATCACCACCGCCAGCGTGAGCCCCAGCGTGACCGAGAGCCACTTGGCCCGGTCGTCGCGGATCCACTGCGTGCCGGCGCCCCGGCCCACCAGGGCACTGGCGAAATAGAACGCGACCATGGCCAGCAGGAACTTGGCACCAAAGAGGGCGTGGTAGCTGTGCTGGCGCATCCACATCCCCTCGGACCAGTCCTCGGTCTTCACGCGCGCGTTGAAGAGCAGGAAGTTGGCCAGGCCGCTGGCCAGCAGGACGGTGATCGCCCCGATCACCCACGGCAGCCAGCGGCGACGGATCGCATCGTGGATGCGATCGCGCGTTTCCGAGTCGAACTGGGAGAGGGCCGGCAGGAGCGCGAAGCGGGCGAAGACGAGGCCGCCCATCGCGACGATCGCGGCGAGCACGTGAGCCCAGCGGAGCAGGAGCAGCGTGGGGTCCATGGGGCGGTTCCGGAGGATGGTGCCGAATCGTGCGCGGGATGTCTGCAGGGAATGGTACCCGATGGACGACACCGCCCCAAGCCGCGGCGGCGTCGTCCTGTTTGCGGCGCGGGGCCGCCGCTGCGTAGAGTGCGGTGCCGGTCGCACGATCAGCCGCACGTCCGCCCCCGTTCCTGCCAGCCCCGTTCCTGTCAGGGAGAGCCCGCCATGCCGTCCGAGAATCCACCGGTCGACGACGAGCTGCCGGAGGACCTGCCGTTCGACGACGGTGCGATCGGGGACCTGGCCGATGCATGCCGCCATGGGCTGCCCACCGGGCCCGGCGGCCAGCCGCACCTCCGCTGGATGCGGCTCGCACTGGACGAGGCGCGGGCGGCGGCTGAGGAGGACGAGGTGCCCGTGGGAGCGGTGGTCGTCGCGTCCGGAAGGATCGTCGCCAGCGCCCACAACCAGCGGGAACAACTCGCCGACCCGACCGCCCACGCCGAAATGATCGCGCTCACGCAGGCGGCGGCGGCACTCGGGTCATGGCGGCTCGAGGGCTGCACGCTCTACGTGACGCTCGAGCCCTGTCCGATGTGCGCGGGCGCGATCCTGCAGGCCCGCGTGCCGCTCGTGGTGTGGGGCGCCGCCGATCCCAAGGCGGGCGCCGTCGAATCGCTCTACCGGCTGTTCGAGGACCCGCGGCTCAACCACCGCGTCGAGCACGTCGGTCGCGTCATGGCGGACGAATGCGGCGGGATCCTCACCGAGTTCTTCCGCGGCAAGCGGCGGGGCTGACCCGCGTCGCGAGACGATCCCGGGAGGCGAGTCGCTCGTCGCGTGGCCGGCCGGCGGCCGGCGCGTGGGCCCCTCTCAGCGTCGGTCGGAGATCGGCGCGAACTCGCGGATCTGCTCCCCCGTGTAGATCTGCCGCGGACGGCAGATCTTCTTCGTCGGCGAGTGGTGCATCTCGATCCAGTGGGCGATCCAGCCGGGCAGCCGGCCCATCGCGAAGAGCACCGTGAACATCTGCACCGGGATCCCCATCGCGCGGTAGATCACGCCGGAGTAGAAGTCGACGTTGGGGTAGAGCTTCCGCTCGATGAAATATTCATCGGCGAGCGCCACCTCCTCGAGCTGCTGCGCGATGTCGAAGATCGGATCCTTGAGCGAGAGCTTCGAGAGCAGCTTGTCGCAGGTGGCCTTGATGAGCTTCGCGCGGGGGTCGTAGTTCTTGTAGACGCGGTGGCCGAAGCCCATCAGCCGGAAGCCCGAGTCCTTCTTCTTGGCGAGGTCGACGTACTTCTTCACGTTGCCGCCGTCGGCGCCGATCCGCTCGAGCATCTCGACGCAGGCCTGGTTGGCACCGCCGTGGAGCGGACCCCAGAGCGCCGAGATGCCGGCGGAGATGCTCGCGAACAGGTTGGCATCGCTCGAGCCGACCATCCGCACCGTCGATGTGGAGCAGTTCTGCTCGTGGTCGGCGTGCACGATCAGCAGCATGTCGAGCGCGTCGGCGAAGTCGGGATCGCAGTGGTATTCCTCGCAGGGCACCGCGAACATCATCTGCAGGAAGTTCTCGCAGTAGGAGAGGTCGTTGCGCGGATAGATCAGCGGTTGGCCGATCGACTTCTTGTGGCTGTAGGCCGCGATCGTGGGGAGCTTCGCCAACAGGCGGTGCACGCTCACCTCCACCTGCCGCGGATCGCGCACGTCAAGCGAGTCCTGATAGAAGGTCGACAGGGCGCCCACCACGCTTCCCAGGATCGCCATCGGGTGGGCGTCGCGGGGAAAGCCGTTGTAGAAGCTCCGCATGTCCTCGTGGATCATCGTGTGGTGCGAGAGCGACACGCGGAACGAGTCGAGCTCCGCGGTCGACGGCAGGTGGCCGTAGATGAGCAGGTAGGCCACTTCCACGAAGTCGCACCGCTCGGCGAGCACCTCGATCGGGTAGCCGCGGTAGCGGAGGATGCCCTTCTCGCCATCGAGAAAGGTGATGGCGCTCGTCGTCGAGCCGGTGTTCACGAAGCCCTCGTCGAGCGTGATCGCGCCGGTCGAGGACCGCAGCTTCGCGATGTCGATCCCCTTCTCTCCCTCGGTGCCGACGACGAGCGGCAGTTCCGTCACACGGCCGTCGATCTCGAGCTTGGCCGTCCCGGCAGACTTCGTGCCGGGCCACGGGGGTGATCCGGTGGCAGAGGGGGAGGCACTCATGGCAGGAATCTCCGGGACGTGAGGCACGGGTCGCGGCGGATCGCCCGTATCGCCACGAGGCCGGCAGTCTAGCCCGCGCCGCACGCATGGGCAATCGCCGCGGCTGCGACGGCCCGCGGCCGCGGCCCCTCGATTCAGCGCCGCGTGCGGGGCTGGCCGGCCGTCTGCGGGCCGGGCTGCAGCGGGCTGCCGCCGGGCTGGTCGTCGAAGATCGTCCACACGGGCGTGCGCTCGCGGACGTGCGAGAGATACTCGTCCATGTCGCGCTTGCGGCGATCCTCGCGGAGCTTGTCGCGAATGCCGACCTGTGCCTCGATGAAGGGCGTCCTGCCCGCGTCCGTGCGCTCGATCACGCGCACGATGTGCAACGTGCCGCCGTCCTCGAGAATCGTGCTGAGCTGCCCCGCCGGGAGCGTGAACACCACTTCATCCACGACCTTGGAGACGAGGCTGCCCTTCGTCGTCCAGTCGTAGCCGCCGCCTGCAGCCGCCGTCGGCCCCTCCGACCGCGCCTTCGCCACCTCGGCGAAAGGCTTGCCCTGCAGCACTTCGTTGCCCATGGCCGCCAGCTGGTTCCAGGCCTGCGCGCGGGGCCGCTCCGGCGTGACCTTCACCGTGAGCTGCTCGAACCGCACCTTCGCCGGAAACTCGTACTCGGCCAGGTGATTCTGGTACCAGGCGATCATCTCCGCGTGGGGGATCTCGTCGTCGTCGATCACCTTCTGCTGCAGCCACTGTTGGGCGAGCGCACGCTCGAAGAATGTCTTGCGGATTCTGTCGAGCGACAGGCCGCGGGAGCGCAGGAGCTGGTCGTATTCGGCGGCGCTGGCGACACCGGCGTCCTTGACCAGCCGGGGCAGCTGCTGCTGGTCGAACGCCTCGTTGACCTTCTTCTCGATCTCGGGAAGGCGGTCGGGCGGGATCGTGCGGCAGGCGTCGACGTAGACGATGAGCGACTCGACGTGCGGCTTAATCACCTGCCGGCAGATCTGCGACTTGAGCTCCGCCACCTGCTCGGGGGTGAGCCCCGGGGAGACCTTCTCCAGCCAGTCCATGGCGGTCGGCGTGAGGATGTCGCCCTGCAGCACGACCTCGGGCCCGACGCGGGCGACGACCTTGGCGTTGTCGAGCACCTGCACGCCGTCCGACGACGCGGCGGAAACGGCCGCGCCGCGCGGCACGGGCTCCTCGAATCCGGCGCGGATGACGCCCGTCTGACGAGGCCCGCCGTCGGCGGGCAGCAGGGCGGGCTCGGGCGGATCGATCGGCTCGAGCGGGCTGCCCGGAACCGCACGGATGCTCGACAGCACGTGGTTCTGACCCTTGCCCTTGCCTCGCTTGTCCGGGCCGCCGGCTGCCGGCCAACCCTGGGGCCGCCCCAGTGGATCGGGCACGCTCGGCGCCTGCCCGAGCGGCACGCTGCCCCGGGCCGTGGCTGCCGTGGCCGCGGCGGCGCTCGAGTCGTCGGCGGCTGTCGGCGGGGCGGGCCGGGGTGCGTCCTGGGCGAACGCGCGGCCTCCACAGGCCACGACGCCGCACGCCACCGCGACCGCCAGGCAGGCGGCGCATGGCGGACCACGCCGGCGGAGCCGGTGCGGCTGCGGGATGTGGCCGTTGTCGCTCATCGCGGTGCGGTTCCTTGCCTGTGCCGCCGCGTGCGCCGGCCTGGCCGCAGGTCATGGCGGGGGAGCCCGACCTGCATCAGCCGCGGGTAGCGGGGGACGAAGGGCGGGGACTATAGGAGCGGTCGCGCGGGGCTCGCAAGAGCGTCCTGGCGAGTTCCAGGAGCCTGTCGGGATCGTCACCGACCCGCCGATCGAGAGGAATCACGGCCGTTTTCTCCCCGACGATCCGCAGCGTCCTTCCCGACCGCTCCCACGCCCCCCGCAGCCGCTGCAGGGCCCGGAGGTCGTGGTGGCCGATGACCAGCAGGCCCGGCTGCCGCGAGATGGAGTCGACCCCGTGGGCGGCGGCCAGCGCGCGAATCCTGGCAAATTCGAGCATCCGCGAAACCTCGGCGGGGAGCGGGCCGAACCGGTCGGCGAGCTCGCCCGCGAGGTCGTCGACCTGCGATTCGGCGGTGATCCGCGACAGCCGCCGGTAGACGTCGATCTTCGCCCGGAAGTCGGGGATGAAGTCCCGCGGCAGCCAGGCCTCGCCGGGCAGGTCGAGCGTGACGGGCGGCGGCTCCGCCGGCGGCATGGCCTTGAGTCCGCGGACCGCCTGCTCGAGGAGGCGGCAGTAGAGCTCGTACCCGACGGTGGCGATGTGGCCGCTCTGCTGGGTGCCGAGCAGGTTGCCGGCGCCGCGGATCTCCAGGTCGCGCATGGCGAGCGAGAAGCCCGCCCCCATGCTGGAGAATTCCTGGATCGCGCGCAGCCGCTTGGCCGCCGTCGAGGTGAGCGTGGCCGTCTCGTCGACGAGCAGGTGGCAGTAGGCGCGGTGGTGCGAGCGGCCCACGCGGCCCCGAAGCTGGTGGAGGTCGGCCAGCCCGTAGGTGTCGGCCTCGTCGATGAAGATCGTGTTGGCCCTCGGGATGTCGAGGCCGCTCTCGATGATCGTGGTCGCGAGCAGAATGTCGGCCCTTCCCGCCACGAACGCGACCATGACGTCCTCAAGCTCCGTCTCCGAGAGCCTGCCGTGCGCGATGACGATCGTCGCCTCGGGGACGATCTGCGACAGCCGGTGCGACACCTTGTGGATGTCGTGGATGCGGTTGTGGACGAAGAACACCTGGCCGCCGCGGGCCAGCTCGCGGTCGACGGCGTGGCGGATGAGCCGCTCGTCCCAGCGGGAGACGCGGGTCTCCACCGCGATGCGATTGGCGGGCGGCGTGGTGAGGTTGGAGATGTCGCGGATGCCGAGCATCGCCATGTGGAGCGTGCGCGGGATCGGCGTGGCGGTCATCGTGAGCACGTCGACGCTGGCCCGCAGCGCCTTGAGCCGCTCCTTGACGTCGACGCCGAACCGCTGCTCCTCGTCGACGACCACCAGACCGAGGTTCGCGAAGTGGATGTCGGCCTGGGCCAGGCGGTGCGTGCCGATGACGATGTCGACCGTCCCGCGGGCGATGCCCTCGAGCGTGTCGCGCTCCTCCCGCGTGCCGGTGAGCCGCGACAGCGCCCGGATCGTGAAGGGGAACTCGGCGAAGCGGGCTGCGAACGTGCGGCGGTGCTGCTCGGCGAGCACGGTCGTGGGCACGAGCACCGCCACCTGCGACCCCGCCTCCGCCACCTTGAACGCGGCCCGCATCGCCAGCTCCGTCTTGCCGAAGCCCACGTCGCCGCAGAGCAGCCGGTCCATCGGCCTGGGCCGCTGGAGATCCTCCCGGATGGCGGCGATCGCGGTCAGCTGATCGGGGGTCTCGTCGAACGGGAACGACTCCTCGAAGCTCCGCTGCCAGGGCGTGTCCGGTGGGAAGGCGACCCCGGGACGGCTCTCCCGGCGGGCCTGCAGCTGGAGCATGTCGGCCGCCATGTCGGCCACGGCCCGCTCGACGGCCTGCTTCTGCCGCTGCCAGAGCGTGCCGCCGACCTTCGCCAGCTTCGGGGCGAGCTTCGTGCCGCCGACATACTTCTGCACCAGCTCGATGCACGATGCCGGCACGTAGATCCGCGTGTTCTCAGCGAACTCGATCTCGAGGAACTCCTCGGTGCGGCCGTGCTGCTCCAGGAGCTTGAGCCCCTTGTAGCGGCCGATGCCGTGCGCGACGTGGACGACGTAGTCGCCCTCGTGAAGGTCGAGGAACGTGTCGATGGCGCGGGAGAGCCGCTGCTTCGTGGGCCGGGCGACCGCCACCTCCTCGCGCCGAAACAGCTCGCCGCTCGACACCAGCACGAACTTCTCGGGCACGAGGCGGAAGCCGGCCGAGAGGTGGCCGCGGGCGAAGTGGAGCCGGCCCGAGCGGCCCGGGCCGCTCTCGGCGAGCAGGTCGTGCAGACGGCGCTCCTCGGCCTCGGTCGGCGCCACGACCCACACCTCCTGATCGCGGCCGACCGTCTCGAGCTCCTCGCGGACCCGGTCGAGGACGCCGGTGAACCGTTCCACGCTTTCGACGGCCAGCGCCGCGGTGGCCTCGAGGCTCGACGGTGCGACGGCGGACAGCGTCACCGACGGGAAGCGGTAGATCCGCGCGAACACGTCCTCCGGCGTGGCCAGCCCGGCGTCGACCCCAAGCCGCTGGTGGGTGCGGTGCGCCTCCTCGGCCAGGTCGCCGGGCTCGACGAGCGCCCACCAGGATCCCGCGGGCAGGATGTCGGCGAGGTGCGTCCGTCTCGCCGCCCGCCCGGCGGCGCCGGGGCTGTGGGTCAGTGCGGTGAGGTCGATCGACGTCAGCGTGTCGACGCTCCGCTGGCTGACCGTGTCGAACGTCCGCAGCGATTCGATCTCGTCGCCGAACAGGTCGATCCGGACGGGCCGATCCCAGTCGGTCGCGAACAGGTCGACGATGCCGCCGCGACGGGCGAACGTGCCCGGCCTGTCGACGGCGTCGGCCGTCTCCCAGCCGCGGGCGGTGAGCCAGTCCGAGAGTTCCGCGGGATCGAGCGTTCCGCCGACGGTGAGCCGACGGGTGCTCGCCTCGATATCACGGGGATCGTCGAGCGGTGCGAGGAGCGCCTGGATGGTGGTGACGATGATCTGCGATGGTCCCTCGGCCGATCCGGTCAGCCGCTTGACGAGCGCGAGACGTGCCGCTTCGGCGGGGTCGTCGTGGGCCACGACGTCGCCGTAGTCCTCCAGGGCAGGGAGCACGGCGACGGACAGCCGCGTGAACAGGCCGAGGTCGTCGACGAACGAATCGGCATCGGCGGCGTGGGGCAGGACCACGACCAGCACGCCCGCTGTCCCGCCGGCCGCCGCGGTGGGCAGGGCGGAGGACCGTCGCCCCGCGAGCGCCGCCACTGCGAGCGCAGACGCCGATCCCCAGGCTCCGCCGATCGTCCCGCCATGCCCCGCCTGGAGGCTAGCGACGACGTCCGCGAAACCCTGATGCGTTTCGAGGGTAGGGGCCAGGCCGAGCAGCCGCTCAGCCGGACCCGGGACCTTGGGCGAGGGCACGGCCGCATTAGAGCATGCCGCCCGCCCGGTCCGGGACGCCGGAGCCGGAGGCGGTGCCGGCACGGCCCGTTCCGCGGCCTTTTTTTCGGGGAAACCGCGGCCCCACCAGCCCCCGGGGGAGGGCCTGATGCGGGCGGGCGTTTATCGTGTATTTTTGAGGAACGGTTCCGGTTTCCCCCGCAGCCCCGTATCGCCCTGTAGTACCGCCATCCAGTAACGCCCTCCAGGAGCTTCCCATGGCCACCGCCGCCCGCCCCCGCGCTTCCGAAGCCTTCGTGAGCGGTGCGGACGTCGTCGTCGAGTCGCTCATCCGCCATGGTGTCGAGGTGATCTTCGCCTACCCGGGCGGCGCGAGCATGCCGCTCCACCAGGCGCTCACCCGTGCCAAGGACCGGCTGCGCACGATCCTCCCCCGGCACGAGCAGGGCGGAGGCTTCGCGGCCCAGGGCTACGCCCGCACCACCGGCAAGCCGGGTGTGTGCATGGCGACCAGCGGTCCGGGAGCACTGAATCTCGTGACGGCGATCGCGGACGCCAAGATGGACAGCGTGCCGATGGTGGCCCTGACGGGACAGGTGGGCACGAGCGTCATCGGCACCGACGCGTTCCAAGAGACGCCGATCGTCGAGGTCTGCCGCGGTATCACCAAGCACCACTACCTGGTCACCGACGCCGCCGACATCGCCCGCGTGATGCGGGAGGCGTTCCACATCGCGACCACGGGCCGTCCCGGGCCGGTGCTGGTCGACCTGCCGAAGAACATCCAGCTCGCTCAACTCGTGCCCGATTACGACGCGCCGATGAACCTGCCGGGCTATCATCCGGAGGTTCGTCGGCCGCGGCAGGAACAGATCGCCCAGGTGGCCGCGGCGATCAGGCGTGCGAAGCGGCCGGTCATCTACGCCGGTGGCGGCGTGATCGCCGGCGACGCGTCGGCGGAGCTTCGCGAGCTCGTCGCCAAGACCGGCATCCCGGTTACCATGACGCTCATGGGGCTGGGCGCCTTCCCGGCCGACGATCCCCGGTGCCTCGACATGCTCGGCATGCACGGGAGCGTCTACTCCAACTACGCCGTCGATCAGGCGGACCTGCTGATCGCCGTCGGCGTGCGTTTCGACGACCGGGTGACGGGCAAGGTCGCCGAGTTCGCACAGCACGGCTTCATCGTGCACATCGACGTCGATCCGTCCGAGATCAACAAGAACAAGCTCGTCCACGTCCCGATCGTGGCCGACGTGAAGGAGTCGCTGGCCCTGCTCAACACGATCGTCGAGCCGCCCGCTGCGCCCCTCGACGACTGGTACGGCCAGATCGCCGAATGGAAGCAGGAAAACCCCTTCTCCTACGATCGCGGCTTCGACGGCATCCTGCCGCAGCAGGCAATCGAGGAGCTCTCCCGGCTCACCGCCTCGCGCGACACGATCATCACGGTCGGCGTGGGACAGCACCAGATGTGGGCCGCGCAGTTCTACAAGTTTCGCCGGCCGCGCACCTGGCTCTCCTCGAGCGGCCTGGGAACGATGGGCTTCGGTCTGCCGGCGGCGATGGGGGCCAAGGTCGCGCACCCCGAGGCGCTCGTCGTGGACATCGACGGCGACGGCAGCATCCTGATGAACATCCAGGAGTTCGCCACCTGCCACTGCGAGAGCATCCCGGTGAAGGTGCTGCTGCTCAACAACCAGCACCTCGGGATGGTGGTGCAGTGGGAGGACCGGTTCTTCAAGGGGAACCGTGCCCACACCTATCTTGGCCCCGTCGACAACCCCGAGGCGTGCGGCCAAGGCGACGGCATCTCCCCGGCGGGTCGGTATCCCGACTTCGTGGCGATCGCACGGGGCTTCGGCTGGCAGGCTGAATCTGTCGCGGCGAAGGGGAGCCTCGAAGCGGCGCTGAAGCGGCTCATCGACGCCAAGGGGCCCGCGCTGCTCGACGTGCAGGTGCCCTATCAGGAGCACGTGCTGCCGATGATTCCCGCGGGCGGCACGGTCCGCGACCTGATCAAGCAGTGATCCCGATCGAGCAGGAATCGAGCGGCGGAAGGTGCGCCGTGCGCTCGCCGGCGCACGCGTGGCCGACCGCCACCGAATGCGGCCCACTCGAGCCGCGCTCGCAGCGGGCGATCACAGCGCCGGCAGCGAAGCAGCCGGCGGTTTCGCCGCGGGCGGCTTTGCTGCCGGAGCCGGCTTGGCTGCGGGGGCAGCCGGATCGGCCGGTGCGTCGCCCTCGACGGCCGCCGGAGCATCGCCCTCGGCGGCATCGCCCTCCGCAGCCGCCGGCGGGGCGGGCTTCAGATCGGCCAATGCCTGACGCAGGCTGGCGTCGATCGGTCGGGAGTCGATCTCATTCGCGGCGGTCCGCAGGTTTTGCGCGAGCATCTTCGCCTTCGCGGCCGCCGCCTCGTCGGCGATGAGCGTGCGCAGTCCACGCTTCTCGTCGACGGTGAGGATGGCGTTCGCGAGTGACGAGAGCCTCCAGGCGGCCCGTCGGCAGACCTCCACGGGGATCAGCTGTTCTGCAGGCGGCTGGCCCGGTCCACTCCCCGGAAATCCGAAGCCACCTGCGGCCGCCGGGTCGCTGGGCGAGCCGAAACCGGGCCCCGGCATTGTGGGCTCCGGAGGAGGCGCGTAGCCGCTCGGGCCGCCGGACATCGGGCCGGACATGCCAGGCATGCCACCGCCCTCGCCGCCGAACAGCTTCTCGAGCTTCAGCCGATCCGCGGCATCGGCATCCCGCTGGAGGCATGCGATCGCCAGTTCCTCGATCTTCCCGATTACGGCCACGGGCTCGGCGACGTTCGCCTGCGGCCCGACGATGGCGGCCAGGCATGCCGCGGCCCGCACACGGGCGTCGAACGACCTGGCCGGTGAACCGACCGCGGCGATCACGTCGGCAACCGCGGCCGGCTGCGCCGGCCCGAGCAACGCCAGCATCGACAGCGAGCGTGACAGCAGCCAGTCGTTCTCGGGGCCGCCACCGGGGGCTGCCATCTCCTTGATCACCGACGCCAGCGGCGGCACAACGTCCTTGGACATGCGGCCGAGAAGGTCGGCGTTGGACCTGGCCGCGTCGAGATGCCGCGCCAGGCCGGCAGCAGCCGCGATCCGGACCTCCTTGGACAGCGACGTGTCCGCCATGGCCTTGGCCAGGCTGGCGGTGGCGCCGGGCCACGGCTTGCGGCCCGCTGCTCCGGCGGTCTGCAGCTCGCCGACGAGCAGCATGGCGTTCACCCGCACCACCGCAGGCTCGTCGTCCTTGGCGGCCAGCGCGGACATGAACGTGGCGAAGATGCGATTGCCCTCGTCGCCGATCTTCTCGTCGGTGATGTCGTTGAGGAAATAGTCCCGAAGCCGCCTGCGGACGTTGGTGATCGTGCCGCGATTGGCTTCGAGTGCCAGCTGCGGCAGCGCGACCTGCTCGAGAAACTCCCGCGCCTTCGGGTCGAGGGCACCACCGCCGCGGATCTTCTCCTTGAAGTCGAGGGACTCCTTGGCCGACTCCAGCTTGGCCCATGTGAGCTGGTCATCGTCCTGCCCGCGGGCGGCTCCGGAGGAGAGGCCGATGGCGATGCAGAGAGCGATGCCGGCGGCGAGCACGCCGCAGGGGAGCCGGGCTGCCGACGACGCACGCAACGCATTCGGACGCGAGGTGCTGCTCATCGGGATTGGCTCCCCGCAGGTGAGCCGAACACGTTTCCGAACGGCGACGGCTCGCCGGAAGGTTGGCCGGCGGGCAGCTGCGGCGGCGCCAGGCCCAGTTCGGGTGGCGAGGTGGCGCGGTAGCGATCGATCTGCGGCTGTGATTCGGCGGAGCTCGCGAATTCGAAGGTGCCGTCAGGACGCAGGAAGATCATTTCGAGCGGCTCCGGAGGAGGCGGCAGCTTGCCCGCCGCCGTCGTCTGGAGGACTTCCGCCCGGTCCTGGCGGTCGCCGCGCGTGTCGAGCAGCACCCGCTCGGTCAGGAGTGTGTCGCCGAACGAGCGCTTGTCCCCCTTCTTCTCGGTCTTTGGGTCCACGTTGGCCACGCCGCCGTACTCGCCGATCAGGGCGCGGAGGGCGAGCGTGCCGCTCTTCGGCTTTTCGCCCAGCATCATCATCGGCACCATGCCCGGCTTTAATTTCCGCAGGAAGTCCTTGCGCAACGGCATCGCGAGCAGCTGCTTGCCGTCGGGGACGATCGTCGGCTCCGTCGGGGCGCTCACGGGAGACTCGAGCGTGGATTTCTTGGCGAGCGCGACGTCCTCCAGGTGCCTCGTCGGCAGGTTGAGATTCGGGTTCCAGCAGACGAGCCGGACGCGGTAGCGGTATTTCCGCCCGGGCAGCACCGAGAGATCGACGAAGCGGAAGAGCCGGTATTCCACCCCATCGATGAGCTGCCGGGCCGAACCGGAGCCCATGCCGCCCGAGCCCATGGCCCCATCGGGCATCGCCATCGGGGATCCGGACATCGCGCCCGATCCCATCATGGCCGGATCACCCATCGACGCCATGCCGGGCTGCTGGCCGGCACCGCCGAACACGTCGTCCGGGACGGCCTCGCGGGCGGCTTTTTCCTTCTCCTTGCGCGCGGTGGCGTCGCGTACCATCATGTCGACGAACCAGGGATGCAGCCCCTTGAATCCCCAGACGCCGTCCACGAGTTGGGGCAGCGGGCTGCAGAACGGGATCGGCAGGGTGGTCTTGTCCCGGAGTTCGATCTCCGGGGAAAGCATGAATGGGCCCAGCGCGGGCTCCGGCTGGAGACGCAGCCACTGGGCCGAATACTGTTTGGCGACTGCCTTCATGTCGATCGGCACCCACTTCTCCGCAGCCCCGGGGACGACCTCCGACCGTTCGATGCGGTAGCTGTTCCACCGCGGCGTGTCGATGCCCGGATCACGCAGGCTGGCTCCCAGGAAACGCCTTTCATACTCCTCGAGCTGCTTCTTCACCGGGATCAGGCCCGTGAGGACGACGTAGGGGGCGAGTTTCGGCGTGCCGATCGCCTGCGCCGCGTTCATTCCCATCGCCGGGTCCGACGGCATGGCCGGCGAGCCCGACATTTCCGGAGAGCCGGGGGGCATGGCCGGCATGCCAGGCTGCATGCCCGGCGCTCCCTGGGGGCCACGGCCGCCAGCACGTGGCTTCGGCCCCTTGGCCGTCGCCGCAGCGTCGAGATCCGTCGGCTTCTCGCCGGCGACGGGCCGGCCACCGGCTGGAGCGGGCTTCGTGGCGATCACGACGACGCCGGCGGTGGCCCGCAGGTCCTCGATGGGGAGGATGTCGGGGCTCGTGCGCTTGGAAAGCTCGCCAAACAGCGGCTTGTTGAGGATCAACGGCTGCTGTGGCGGATCGACCTTCACTCCCAGCCAGGGCTTGACCAGCGCCGACAGGCCCTGCGCGCTGGTCAGTTCGTCGTCCGGCGCGATCTTCACGGAGTCGATGTGCGTGTCGGTCGATTTGGACTGCTCGACGATCGCTTCGGGCCGTTGTTCCTGAGTGGGACGCATGGAGCGGAGTGCCTCGACACCACCCCACGCCAGCGTGCAGGCGAACAGCGCGAACAGGCCGGCGACCAGCTTCTCGCCATGATTGACGAGAAATGCGACGATCGACTGCTTGTTGAACGAGATGCGAGGCTTCTTCATGACGGCGTTCTCCGTCTCGAGGGGAGCGGCCCAGGCGCCGAGGACGGGCGCTGGGAAAGTCGTTGTGGGCTGCCTGCCGTGTGGCTGGCGACCTGGCCGTGCGTAGGTGTCGGCTGTCGCTGCCAGCGTCCTCCTCCGGCCGCCGCTGGGCCGGCTGCCGCGGTCCCGCGCACCATGCCCCGCAGTGGGAAGGGCGGGGCGGCGATCGCCGCCGCCGACTTGTCGCCCTCGCCCGCCGGCTGTTCGACGCCCTGGCCGGGTTCCAGGCCCACGGCGGCCTCGGTCGGCTGGGTAGCCAGGCCGATCGTCCCGCGAATTTCCACCGGCACGTCGTAGATCCGGCTCCCCGCTGGCGGGCCGCCGCCCGACATGCCCGACATGCCCTCGCTCGGGCCTGGCGCGGACACCATCCCGCCGGCATCCCCGGGCCCGCCTGCGGCATTGATCCGCACCTGCCGTACGTCGATCGGCAGTGGACTCGTGGCCATCTCCACCAGCAGGGCATCGATCTGCCGCTGGTCCATCACCAGCTTCATCACGAACGGCATGAGATGCACCATCGTCGCGTCGGGAGCCGAGGCGAGCTGGGCGCCATCGAGCGGTTTATCGTTGAAATCGACGTAGACCCAGCCGCGAAGCGCCTCGTCGGTCGGTCCGGAGGAGACCGCCGCCGCCTCTGCCATGGCTGGATCGGACGAGCCGCTGCCCATCGACGAACTGCCCGCGCCGAATCGCGGGTGGGCCGGTTTCCCGCCGCCGCTCCCCTCCGCGCTCCCGGACGGATCCATGCCGGACATCATCCCCATTCCACCACCCGCCTGCTGCGAGGCCGACCGGATGCGGCCCTTGGTCGCGCCTCCGACGACGTCCGTCGCGGCCGGATAGCCGATGAGCAGTTCGTTCACGACGGCGATCGCCGCGTTGTGGGGACCCGTGGCCGGCTTGTTCATGCGGGCGATCAGGTCGCACAGGACCCCATAAACCCGCAGTTCCTCCTGCGCCATCACGACCATCGTCGTCGTGGGAGGCGTCTCCCAGTCGAACCACTTGTAGAGCTGCTGCTGGTTCGTTTGATTCCACACGAGGTTGTAGGGGAACGCCTGCGGTTCGCCGCCCGGCGCTCCGGACTGGCCGCCGGAGAAGAGCCCCGGCCGCATTCCCGACTGTGACGGGTCGCCCGGCGGCGCCATGGACGCTGCGGGACGGGGGCGGCCCTCGCCGCCCGAGCCGCTCGTGTGCATCATGTCCTCCGCCCCCATCCGTCCCGGCAGTTCGCGCACCAGCGACCGCACCATGTTCTGATACCGCTCGAGCAGTTTCAGCGACAGCTTTCCGTCCGGCTTGAGGTTGGTGACCGCCTTGACGAAATCGGCGCCGAGCACGTCCGGCCAGGTGCGGAGCGACGCCTGGCTGTCCCAGAGCCGCTGCCACTCCGCCAGGGTCTCCCGCTTGACACGCATGGTGCTGGTGTCGATGTCGTTCGACCAGGCGGGGTTCGGGTGCTGGGTGATCCCGCGCACGGACTTCAGCGAGGAAATGCAGGCTTTGATCTGCTCACGGACCACGTCGATCTGCTTCAGCAGATGCCCGTGTGCCATGAACAGGGAGGGCACGATGATGCACGGCACGATCACGGCCAGCATCCAGAAGTGATACTTCGCGAAGATCTGCAGCGCGGGGCGAAGCTTGTCGGCGGCGGAGGTTTGTGCCATGGCGATGCTGACCGGAGGTGAGATTCAGGTGCGGACGGAGGATGCCATGCCGGGATGAAGGCATAACGATGGCAGGTTCATTGCGCCGGCGCCGGAGCGGCCGTCGGCGCCGGCCCCGGCACCTTGGGCTGCCAGCAGAACTGCAGCACGAAATCGTATCGCTTGAGCACGAGATCCTGCGGCTCCTCGGACGCCGCGGAGGAGCCTCCTGGGCCGGCCACGCCGGGCTCACCGGGAGCTCCTGGCCCGGCGATCGCCCCCGGCATCCCGGCCCCCGACATGGCCGCCTTTCCGCCGACGATCCGCACGGTGCGGATGGGCGACGACGACACGATCACGGGGAAGCCGATACCGAGTTCGGCAACGCTCACCTCCTGGCCGGCAAGGGGGCCGGCCGTGGCCGTCACCTTCACGCCCTTGCCCAGCAGGTTCTTCACGATGGTCGACCGCAGGAATTGCGCGCCTTCGGTGGGCTTGTGGCGGGACTCATTGTGATAGTGGTAGCCGCGCAGCTCGATCACCCAGCCCGGCCCCGTGGGGCCCGTCGATTCGGCGGGATTGGCAGCCGACGGATCCGCGGCGGCCGGCGCCGGCTGATCCGTCGGCGGACTCCCGTCGGCAGCGGCGGTGGCAGCGGCGTCCGCGGCCGCGGCGCCGGCCTTCTCGACCGCTTCAACCGGCTTGTCGTCGGCAGCGGCGTCGTCCGCGATGTGCGTGTCCGCCCACTTCGTCTTGACGCCTTCGAACCACTTCGCCAGGTCGGGGAAGTACTCGCAATCCATGCGGTCGATGTGCAGTTCGTTGCGATCTGCAGGATTCTCGACGGTCTCGTTCTCGGGATCGTGCGGCAGCAGGGCCTCGACGGCGCGGATCATATCCAGCGTCTGAAAGCGACGATCCTGCACCTTTCGCAGCCACTGCTGCTGTGCGATCGCGTCGGTCTGCCGCTTGCGGACCTCGTCCACGGCCGCGATCGCCGCGGCCGACCGCTTCTTCACGGCTTCGGCCTTGCCGAACGCTTCCGTGAAGAGGGACGGCGCATAGGCAGTCCACGCGGCGAACATGCCGAAGAAATTCAGCATGGCGGCGGCGAGGAGCCCCAGGATGGCGGCAACGGCCCACGGCTTCTTCGATTCGATGATGCGGTCGCGGACGATCTCGTTCGGCAGCAGGTTGGTGGAGATCGAGGCCTGCGAGGCCGCCTGCAGGGCGAGGCCGTACGCGATGCCGCAGGAGACCTGGTGGTCGCGATAGGTGGACGACGACGCCACCACCGGACCCTCGAGCCGCTCGAACTTCTCCAGCCGCTGCACGTCGAGTTGCAGTTGCTGGGCCACGAACTCCGTGAGCCCGCGGAGCTTCGTCGCATCCCCCAGCAGCAGCACCTTGCCGATCTTGGCGGTGCGGTCGGTGCCGGTGAAGTAGTTGAGCGACCGCTGGAGCTCGCCGGCGAACTCGTTGAAGACCGGCCGCATGGTCTTGAAGACCGTCTTCGGATCCTCCGCCTTCACCGCGTTGCGCTTGAGCGTCTCGGCACGCGCGAACGTCAGCTTCATCCCCTGCACGAGCGCCTTGGTGAAGCTGCTACCGCCGATCGGCATGTTCCGCTGCCAGATGCGGTGGCCGTTGGTGACCACGAGATCGGTGGAGTCGACGCCCATCGACACCAGAACGACCGACGGATGCGGATTGTCGGGATCGTGGGTCGTGATGTCGCCGAGCTGGTCGAACATCGCCATGTTCGCCAGGGCGATCGGCGCCAACTGCAGCACGTCGACGCGGATGCCCGCCTCCGTCAGCGGCGCCAGCGCCTTGTAGACCTGCTCGCGCTTCATCGCGAACAGGGCCACCTCCGAATCGATCACGAAGCCGCTCTCCTCGACGCCGCCGGCGAGCCGCTGCCATCGCCAGACGACCTGCTCGAGCGGGAAGGGGATCTGCTGCCGGGCCTCGTACTTGACGATGTCGGGGATCTTCTTCGCCTCGATCGGTGGCAGCTTGATGAACTTGGACAGCCCGAGGTGCCCCGGCACCGCCACGGCCACCGTGTCGTTCCTGAGGTCGTGGCGGCCGAGCAACTCCTCCAGCGCGGCGCGGATCAGCTCTGGGGCGTCGGCCTCCGGCTGCGTGAGGATCATCGGGTATTCGATGTACTCGAACGCCTCGGCGACCAGCGTGCCGGGATCGGTGCCGGCCCGGCACCGCAGTGCCTTCAGGCCGCACTTCCCGATGTCGATACCCCACACGTACTGGCTGCGGGCCATGACCCTTGTCCACGAGGTCCAGCGGAAGGGGCTTCTGCCAGTCTGTCGACGGCCTAAAAAGCTTCCCTACAACACTTTACGATCGCCGTCTGAAGGGTGTCAAACCACCACCCCGCGCGCGGCCCGCGGGGCCGCTGCCGGAAGGACGCGCCGAGGGAACGACGGTAGACTTCTGGGCATGCGCCCCGAACGGATCACCGTCTTCCTGCCGTGCCATTCGCTCGACGATTTTCCGACCTGGCTCGATGAAGCCGACGCGGAGGCGCTGCTCTCCGCGTGGGTGTCCGCCTGGCATCCCTGGCTGATCGCTTCGGTCGGCGCCGCGCCGTGGTGGGCCAGCGTCGACCTGCCGCCCGTCGTGGATGGCAGGGTGCTCGGCATCGTGCCCGCGCCGTGGGACGACCGGTTCGCGACTCAGGCCGACGCGATCGCCGCCCCGTTCTCCCGCTGGGTGCGCGGAGTGACTGGGCCGGAGGCGATCGTGGCCGCGGCGGCCACTGCGCTCGCCGGCGACACGCCGCCGGAGAGCCCGCTGCCGGGTGACGCCATGGCCACGGAGTTCCGGGCGCTCGGCCTGGCCACGCTGCTCGCGGAGCTGCTCGCGAGGCGGATGCGGTCGCACGCGACCGCGGCCGACGACGACTTCCGCGCCGCGGCCGTGGCCGCCGCACGGGCCGCCGTGGCGGGTGACGAGGCCGCGGCCCGCGGCCGTCTGGCGGAGTGCTACGGCTGTCTCGAGGCGGCCCGGGCCCGCTACTATCCCGTCGACGTCTGGCTGGTCGACCTCGCGCTGCTCGCCGAGTCGACGCTCGGCGCTGTGCTCGACCGGGAGCTCGACTCACCCGTGCCGCTGGCCGTCGTGGCCACGGGGCAGGTCGTCGAGAAGCTGGCGGCGGCGAATCCCGCGGCACTGTCGCGCATCCGCGACCGCATGGCGGCCGGCACGCTCGAGCCGGCCGGCGGCCGGTACGACTCCCGTCCGCTCGACGCCTGCGCCCCCGAGGAGATCCTCGATTCGTTCGCCCGCGGCATGGCGGCCTGGCGCGAGCTGGTCGGATCAATGCCGTCGACCTACGCGCAGTGCAGCGGCGGCTCCTCGGCGATCCTGCCGCAGCTGCTCGTCGGCCTAGGATTCACCGGCGCCGTCTGGCCGCTCTTCGACGGCTCGCCGCTGCCCGACCCCGGCGCGGGGCGGATTCGCTGGGAGGGCACGGGCGGCGGCTGCATCGACGCGATTGCGCGGCCACCGCTGGACGCCCGCGCCGCGAAGACGATCCTGTCGCTGCCCGGGCGGCTCGGCGACGCAATGGATCACGACCACACCGTCGTCGTTCAGTTCGCCCACCACGCCGGCACCGCCAGCCGCTGGCACGACGTGCTGCGGCGGATCGGCGCGGCGACCACTGCACTGGGCACCTTCGTCACGCCGCAGCAGTTGTTCGCGAAGACGGAGGGGACGGGCACGACCGTCTCGTTCGAGCCGGATGCGTTTCCGATCATGGCGCCGCCCGCCGCCGGCGACACCGTCGCCGCGCACGTGGCCGCGGCCCGCGACGAGGCGGTGCGGCTGCTCGCGGCCCGCGCGCCGCTGGCCGAACTGCTGCCGGCCGACGACACCGAGCGGGTGGCCGGCGGATCGCCGCCGGACCGCGCCGTCCGCCGCTCGTGGCGGCTTTCCACGATCTTTTCCGGTGGCCGTCGCGACGAAGGGCATGTGCTCGAGCACGGTCTGCTGCGTGTGCAGGTGCACCCGCGGACCGGGGGTATCCTGTCGGTGCGGCGGCCCGAGGACCGGGGCAACCGGCTGTCGCAGCGGCTGTCGATCCGCTCGACGCGGCCGGCGCCCGCTGTTGGCCAGCCGTGGGAGGATCCCGCCGAGCGGGCCGAGCATGCGGACATGGAGGCCGATTCGATCGAGTGCGTGCCCGCCGCAGGCGCATCCGCGGCGGCGATCGTGAGCCGCGGCCGGCTCCGTCTCAGGCAGCGTGAGGTGGGCCGGTTCACGCAGCGCGTCGAGCTGGTCGCGGGGCTGCCGTTGGCCGTCGTCGACGTCGACGTGCAGGCCGCCGCACAGTCCACGGGACCGCTGTGGGAGCATCACGCGGCCTGCCGCTTCGCCTGGCACGAGAACGACGATGTCGAGGTCCGCCGCAGCCTGCACACGCAGTCGGTGGCGACCGAGCGGGGCAGGTTCACGGCGCCGTGGTTCATCGAGCTGGCGGATCCGGGGCTCTCGCCGCGGGCCGCCGCGGCAGGCGAGTCGTCCGCGGGCGTCACGATTCTCACCGGCGGGCTGCCGTGGCACGTCCGCTCCGGAGGCCACATGCTCGACTCCATCCTGCCATTCGGCCTGACATCCGGCGGCCCATCCGCCGGCGTCCGGCTGGGGGTGGGCGTGGGGCTCGAACGCCCCTGGGACGCCGCCCTCGCGCTGCTGGCCGCAACGCCGCCGGCCCAGCGTGCCTGCGGGCCGGCCGCCGGGCCGGAGAACGTGCGGCTGACGGTCGGTCCGGTCCGGTACGACGCGGGGCTGCTCGTGGCCGCCAGGATCGGCCTGCTCGAGTCGCATGGCCGCGCCGGCGAGGCCCGGATCGAGTGGCGGGACCGTGTCGCCCGGGCCGTCGTCTGCGATGCCGCCGGACGCGTGCTGCCGGCGGGTAGCGGCGCGGGCGCGGTGCTGGTCGACGGCCGCGTCACCACCGTCTTCCTGCGCCGATACGAGTGGCTGCACCTCGACCTGGAATTCTCCCCATGATCGTGACGCTCGACGGCCCCGCCGGTGCGGGCAAGAGCTCCGCCGCACGCGCGCTGGCCCGCCGCCTCGGCTGGTGCTACATGGACACCGGCGCGATGTACCGCGCCGTGGCGCTCGTGGCGCTCGAACGGGGCATCCCGCTCGACGAAGCGGCCTGCGTTGCGGCGGTCGCCGAGGAGGTGCGGATCGAGTTCCAGGACGGCCGCGTCGTCGTCGACGGCCGCGACGTGTCCGAGGAGATTCGCACCGAGCGGATCACGGCCGCGACCAGACCGGTGGCCGACGCGCCGCCCGTGCGGGACGCAATGAAGCGGATCCAGCGGCGGATGGCCGCGGGCATCGACGTCGTCACGGAGGGCCGCGATCAGGGGTCGGTCGTCTTCCCACAGGCGGAGCTCAAGGTGTTTCTGACCGCGTCGCCCGAGGAGCGGGCCCGCCGCCGGCATCACGAGGACGTCGCCCGCGGCCGGGAGTCGACGCTGGCGACGGTGCTCGAGTCGCAGGCCCGACGCGACGACGGCGACCGCACGCGGGCCGTGGGCGCGCTGCGGGCCGCCGCCGACGCGGTGCTGCTGGAGACCGACGGGCTGTCGGCGGAGGAGGTCGTGCAACGGCTCGTCGATCTCGTCGAGGCCCGGGCCAACGCGGGGGGCACGTCATGAGCAGCACCTTCAGCACGGCCGGCCGCTGGCTCTACGACACGCTCTGGGTGCTCTGCCGCACGCTCGGCGTGGCGGTGTTCGGCTTCCGGGTGAGGTTCGCGGAGCCGCTGCCGCGGCGGGGGGGGCTGCTCGTGCTGTCGAGCCACCAGAGCCACCTCGACCCGCTGCTGCTCGGGCTGGCGGCCGACCGCAGGCTCTCCAGCCTCGCCCGCGCCTCGCTCTATCGCTTCAAGCCGTTCGCCGCCGTGATCACGGCGCTCGACGCCGTGCCGATCGACCGCGAGGCGTCGGTCGTGAAGTCGATGAAAGCCGTGATCGGCAGGCTCCGCAGCGGCGCAGCGGTCGTGGTGTTTCCCGAGGGCACGCGGACGGCGGACGGCCGGCTCGGCGAGATCAAGAGCGGCTTCGCGCTGCTGGCGAAGAAGGCGGAGGTGCCGATCGCGCCCGTGGCGATCGTCGGGGCGTTCGAGTGCTGGCCGCGGACGAGGCTGCTGCCGCGTCCGGGGCGGATCCGCCTGGAATTCGGACGCGTGATTCCCGCCTCCGAGGTCGCCAGGCTCGACGAACGGCAGCTCACCGAGCTGTGCGCCGACGCCCTTCGCGACCTCGACGCCGCTGCCAGGCGGCGGCGGTCGGGGCGGAGCGCTGTCCGAAACGGCGCCGCGGGGCTCACTGTGGCTGCGCCGCCCGTGCCCGCTTGAACGGGTCGACCGTGCCGCCGCCGGGGCCGGCGGGCGGGGCGTTGGGTGACTGGCCGAACGGGAGCAGCTTCGGCCATTCGAGGCTCATGCCGGGCCACTGCTGGCCGGTCTGAGGCTGCGCCGCCTGGCCGGCAGTGGCCGGGGCCGTCGCCGGCGCGGCGGGAGTGGCTGGAGTGAGGGGAGCAGCTGGAGTCGCGGGAGCAGCCGCGGTATCGGGGGCCGGCAGGCCGGGGGGCATGTGTTGCGGCATGGCTCCGGCCGGGGCTGCGAGCAGGTCGCCCGGCCCGGGGAAGCCCGTCGCCGGGGCGGCCGCAGGCGCCGAGACGAGGGCGGCGGGAATGCCGGGGACGCCCCGCTCCAGCACGCGGACCGAGACGTCGTCGATCCGCGCCTCGCCGATCCCGGTGAGCGCGAACGTCACGGTGAGCGGCTCGTCGACCGCGTCCGGCGGCGCGATCCTGTAGAGCACGAGCCTGCGCCAGGCTCCCGTCGCTCCGATCCGCTCGGCGAGCGCCGGGCCGCCGAGTGAATCGAAGACCAGCAGGCCGTCGACGCTCCCCTTGATCGGCGCTGGCACCCACACCCGCGCCTGGATCTGCAGCAGCTTTCCGGTGGGGACGCGCACGCCGGGCGTGGTGACCCAGACCGGCGGTGTCTCGACGACGACCGGCGGCTCGGTGTCCTTGCTCGGCTCGGCGCGGATCGTGAGACTGCCGCGGCCCGCGGCGGGCTGCGCCCGGTCGATCTCCACCGCGGTGCCGATCTCCTCCTGCGAGAGCGCGAAGTGCCTCCAGCCGTTGCCCGCGAGATCCTCGATCCGTTCCATGCCTCCGCCCGGCAGCAGCTCCTCGCCCGGGCTGGTGGCGGCCAGCGCCTCGATGAATCGCCAGTGCTCCGCGAGCGTGGCGTCGGACGTCGACAGCGGGCTGGCGACCATCGAGCCCGTGGCGAGCACGCCGCGCTCCCATGCCAGCCGCTGCACCTGGCCGGCGACGGCGGCGCCGCGATCGAGCGCCCCGATCGCCTGTGCAGCATCGGCGGCCGACGCCGCCATCTGGACGCTCCGCTGCGCCTCCACGAGCATCGCCGCCACCGGGAGCGTGCCGAGCGCCGCGGGGGGCAGGCGGCCGAGCAGGCTGGCGTCGTCGGCGAGCGCGACGTCGGCCAGCGCCCGTGCGGATGCCAGGGTGAGCGGTGCGAGTTCGCGGACGCGCTCCTGCAGGTGTGCCGTGACTCCCGGATCGCCGCTGAGCAGCACCATCGAGTGTGCATGGAACGACTCGAGCGTGAGCGAGATGCCGCCGGTCACCCGCTTGTGCCGCAGCGGCCGCAGGCCGCCCGCCGCGACCTCCCAGGCCTGATGCGCCTCCGGCACGCCGGGCACGAGAAGCGTGAGCGGCTGTGAATCCCGCGGGATGTCGCCGTGGTAGTGCCTGGCCACGACCTGGGATCCCTGGACGCACCGCCAGGCCAGCAGCAGCCGCGCCCGCGACGCCTCCAGCACGACCGCCTGCACTTCCGGGTCGCTGGACTGCGCCTGGACGGAGAACCGCCCCGCCGCGCCCCAGGGCTCGAGCAGCCGCAGGTCGAGGTTCATCCCCTGGCACGCCGCCGCGCGGGCCCGGGACTCGCGATCATCGCCGTCCAGCCGGTGGGCCGACGAGAAGAGAATGCCGCGGGTGCCGGCGGCCACGGCGGAAAAGGCGGCGAGGCACAGGCTCTCAGGATCGACCGCCAGGCCCTGCCCGCCGATGCCCGACAGCGCGGCGGCCTGCCGCGCCGTCCTGGAGTCCACCTCCGTGGAAAGGGCGGCGAGGAACGGCGTTCCGGGCCGCGCGAGCCGGGGCCGCTCCCGCAGCCACGAAAGGTAGTCGGCCAGTTCGAGGCTGGTGCCGAGCACCGTCCTGCGGGCGACCATCATGTCGACGTGCCTCGACACCGTCCGCAGGCCGGAGTCCGCGGTGGCGATCAGAGGCCGGCCGCTGCGGCTGTCGCAGGTGCGCACCCGCCGCCCGCGTTCGGCGAGCGTGGCGGCATCGGCCTCGGAGAGCCCCGCCCCCATGTCCCAGAAGAGCACCCGATCCCAGCGGGCGGAGAACGTCGGCAGGGACTCCGGGTCGCGGATGTCGACGTCGGGCAGTTCGGGCGGCGGGCAGATCAGCCAGACGCCCGCCCGGCGCGCCTCGGCCAGGAGGTCGGCGGAGGCCGGGGAGGACAGCCGCACGCAGTTGAAACCGAGGCGGGCGAGCAGGTCGAGCGGCTCGCCGTTGTGATCGATCGACCGTGGGAAGAACGGCCGGCCACCCACTTCGAGCACGCCCCGGGCGAGCGCCGCCTGCGGTTCGGCGGCCGCGAGCCCGGCGGGCTCACCGGGCTCGGTCAGCGCCGCGGGCCGCACCGCGGCGTCCCGCACGGCGCCGCCTCCGGACTCGACGATGCCCTCCACCTTCAGGTCGTCGATGGCCAGGTCGTACAAGCCGGGCCCCGAATAGGCGTCGAGCACGACGTGGGTCACGATCGCGCCCGCGGTCGATCCGCCGGTGCCGTGCTGGGCACGGATCGCGGCGAGCTGCCGGTCGAGCGTGGCCGCGATGTCACGAATCTCCACGAGCTCCCAGCGATCGGCGCCGTGCGACGTCCCGCCGGGGACGAGCAGTTCGACGGGCCGTCCGGTGCGGGCCGCGGGAAAGCCGGGCAGGACCACGCGGGCGGCGAGCCGCAGGCCGGGGCGATTCGCCCGCACCCACACGGCGGCGTGGAACTCGTCGATCACTCTGGCGGCACCGACGGGAAACTGCAGCCGCAGCGTGGTGCCAGTGGCTGCCTCGATCACGACGTGCTCGCCGCCGCTTCCGCGGTGCGCCGCCTCCTGCTCCACCGCGTGACGGGAAACGCGCGGCCGGCAGTCGGCGTCGACGATGCTCCAGCCGATCGCCCCCTGCTCGAAGCCGGCGTCGATTTCCGCGGCGCCGCAGGCCGCCGCGGTGGCCAGCGCGAGGCAGCAGGCCACGGCCGCCACGAGCGGCATGGCGAGGCGATGATGCGGCGGAGGCGGGGGCTGCCCGGGCATGGCGAGTCGCTGCTGGGGCTGGAGGGGCGGACGCGGGCATCCGGGCGGGGGCTTGTAGCAGTTGAGGCCTCCGGGGCTCCAGAGCGTCCCGAGCAGAGCGTCCAGGTCGGGAGGGCCGGAAAAACCCTCCTCGATGGGAAAAATGCCTGAGAAAATCGACGTTTCGACGTTGTTTCCCGCGGGCGGTGGACGGGAAGAGGGCGGCGGTTCGGCAGCCTCGCCGGCCACGGGCGGGGGCCGTTTGTGCCTGAAAAAACAGCCACGGCAGGGAGAATCCGCCGCAAACATTCAGCTATGATGAACGTAGAAGCCATGGCGGGCGCCCTCAGGGCGTTGGCCGTGTGGCTTTCGTCGCCCTTCACCCCCCCACAAGGAGCGGCCATCCACCCGGTGTTCGCCGCGGTCCCGCCTCCACCCGGCCCCTGTCACTCCCATGAAGCCGTCGACGGCCGATGACCTGGCGCAGCGGTGCGAGCAGCTGGAGCTCGTGCAGCAGTCGCAGCTCGACGCGGTGTGGAGCGAGCTCGGCGGCCGCAACGTCCCGGCGAAGGATCTCGGCGCCGCGCTGCTGCGGCGGGAGCTGCTCACGAGCTACCAGCTCGACCGCCTGATGCGCGGCGAGCAGCAGGGGTTTTTCTACGGCCGGGCGAAGATCCTCTACCAGGTCGGTGCCGGGTCGTTCTCGCGGGTGTATCGCGCGATGCACGCCGACAGCGGGCGGATCCTCGCCGTGAAGGTGCTGCGGTCCCGGTTCAGCTCCGATGAGGAGAAGTGCAAGTCGTTCCAGCGCGAGGGTGAGGTCGGCAAACTGCTGCGGCACCCAAACATCGTCGCCATCGAGGAAGTGGGCCGCGAGAACAACACCAGCTACATCACGATGGAGTTCGTGGAGGGGCAGACGTTGCGCGAGCTGGTGCGGATCCGCGGCGCCATCGATCTACAGCGGGCCCTGGGGCTGATCCACCAGATCGTGGACGGGCTGGACTATGCGCATCGCAAGGGCGTGACCCATCGCGACCTCAAGGCCTCCAACGTGCTGATCTCCTTCACGGGCGATGCGAAGCTCGTCGACTTCGGTCTGGCGGGCGGCGACACCGCCGGCAGCAGCAAGGCGGTGCGCCGGATGGGCCCGCCGCGCACCGTCGACTACGCCGCGATCGAGAACATCGCCGGCCTCAAGGATGACTCGGTCCGCAGCGACATCTACTTTCTGGGCACGATCGCCTACCTGGCGCTGTCGGGCTCGTCGGCATTGGTCGAGTCACGCGACCGCACCGTCCGCGCCGACCCGAAGCGTTTCACCAGCGTGGAGCCCCTCGCCGCCCGGGCGTCGCATCTGCCGAGGGACGTGGTCGATTGGGTCTCCAAGATGATGCAGCTCGATCCCAAGGAACGCTGGCAGACCATGATGGAGGTCCGCCGGTCGCTCGAGCACCTGATCGCGCGCCACGCGGGTGGCGCCGCGGAGGCCGGCACCACCGGCGGTGCCGCGCCGGCCGCGGCCCCCGCCCCCGCCCGCGCGGCCGCGGCCGCGGCCGCGGCCGCGGCTGCCTCGGCGCCGGCCGCCACGAAGGGCACGCTGATCCTGGTGGCGACGGCGTCGCCCGAGCAGGCGCCGCTCCGCGAGTTCTTCCGCAAACTGGGCTACAAGGTGCTGTTGACCGAGAACCCGGATCGGGCCGTGGCCTGCTGCTCCGCCAAGCCCCCTGTGGCTGACTGCCTGCTCATCAACGTGGCCTCGGTCGGCGAGGAGGGCATCGACGTCTTCAACTCGCTCGCCCACGACGAATTCCTGCGAAACGTTCCCGCCGTCCTGCTGGTCGACGAGCAGCGGCAGGATCTGGCCGCCCGGGCCCGCGTCGACGACCGGCGAAAGCTGGTCGAGGTGCCGCTGCGGACCGACGACGTGAGCGGCGTGCTCGAAAGCCTGCTCGGCAGCAGCTAGGAGGCCGTGGATAAAGTCATCCGCCGCTGGAGGCGGCGGCAGTGAGCGCCGAAAAACCTCGGCTTTTTCGCCGCTCGCCCTCGTGGAAAAAGGCTAGGGAGGGCTTTTTCCACAGCCAGCTAGAGCGCATCCGATTTCGTTGCAGCGACGATCCGCTGGAATAGGGAAACGGCGAGCCGGGATCGGCGGAAGCTCGACGAGCTTGGAGGATTTCGCATGTCCAAGACGCGAGTGCTGCCATCGAAGCTCGCGCGAAATCATCCCGCGAGGAGACTTCTGCCGGCCCGGCGGCGACGTGCGACGGCCGTCAGTGATCGCGCGAGTGGAGGCCGCACTCCGTCTTGGCCGTGCCGCTCCAGCGGCCCGCCCGTTCGTCCTCGCCGAACGTGACCTGCCGCGTGCACGGCCAGCAGCCGATCGACATGTAGCCCTGGTCGTGCAGCGGGTTGTAGGGGATGTCCTCGCGGACGATCGCCTCCCAGACCCTGGCCTTCGTCCAGTTCGCCAGCGGTGAGATCTTGACCACGCCGAACTTGCGGTCCCAGCCGACGATCGGGGCGATTGACCTGTCGGCGCTCTGATCGCGGCGGATGCCGCTCATCCAGGCGTCGAACCTGGTCAGCACACGCCGGATGACGGCGATCTTCCGGTCGGCGCAGCAGCGATTGGGATCGGTGCCGTGGAGCGGGCCGCCGTGCAGCCGCTCGTAGTCCTCCACGGAGAGGTCGGGACGTTCCAGGGAGACCTCGATGCCGTACCGCCTGGCGATGCGGTCCCGCAGTTCGAGCGTCTCAGCGAACTGGTAGCCGGTCTCGAGGTTGAAGACGAACGTCTTCGGGGCGATCGTCGCCAGCCAGTGGATGATGAGGCAGCCCTCCGGTCCGAAGGCGGTCGCCATCGTCAGCCGGTTGCCGTAGCGGTCGGCGGCCCAGCGGACGATGTCGGCGGGGTCGGCGGTCTCGAGGGCCTCGCTGGCACGGGCGAGTTCGTCCTGCACGTCCTGGGACGGCATGGCGGGCGCGGTGTCAGCGGCGTTCGAACCCATGGACGAAGCTTCCGGCGGGAGCCGGAGTGAGGCGTGGTTCCGGCGGATCGCCTGAAACAGAGGCTGGAATCGAGGACTGTCTAGGTAACGATAGGCGTTCCGGACCGATTTATCGACCCTGCCGGCCGCGGGACTCGGGGGCTCGCAGGGCAGGCCTGCAACTCGCCCATTTTCAGGACGCGCCGGCGGTCCGAACGCCCCCTCGTATCCGCCGGGAAAAAGGGAACAATGGCAGCGGCCGCGTCGGCACGCGGCGGATTGTCCCACGAGGTCGAGGAGAGGGCTCAGGATTATGACGCGGTCCGTGGCGCTGGCGATCGACCTGGGGGCGTCGGGTGGGCGGGTGGTTGCGGGGGGCTATGACGGCCGGATCCTCGAACTGGACGAGATCCACCGCTTCGAAAACGGCCCCGTCATGATGGGCGGCGAACTGGTGTGGGACCTCGTGCGGCTGTGGCAGGAGGTGCTGGTCGGCCTGCGGGCCGCAGCGGCCCGGCACGGCAGGGCGGTGTCGAGCGTCGGCGTCGACACCTGGGGCGTCGACTTCTCGTTCGTGACCGCGGACGACGCCCTGCTCGCAAACCCGGTCTGCTATCGCGACGCCCGCACCCGCGGCATGATCGCCGCGGCGGAAAAGATCGTGCCCCGCGACGAGATCTTCGCCGCCACCGGGCTGCAGTTCATGGAGATCAACTCGCTCTACCAGCTCCTGGCCCTGAAGAAGCGGCATCCGACCGTGTTGTCGTCGGCCGACAGGCTGTTGATGATGCCCGACCTCTTCCACTGGCTGCTCTGCGGAGAAAGGTCCAACGAGCGGACCAACGCCTCCACGTCGCAGTGCTTCGATCCGCAGCGCGGCGGCTGGGCGTTTTCCCTGCTCGAGCGGTTCGGACTGCCGCGGCACGCCTTCGGGGCGATCGTGGAGCCGGGCGCCGACCTGGGCCCGCTGCGGCCCGAGGTGGCGGCGGAGACGGGGCTCTCGGGCGTGCGGGTGGTGGTGCCGGGCACGCACGACACGGCCAGCGCCGTGGCGGCCGTGCCCGCCGCCGAGCCGCCGAGCAGCCGGCCTGACTGGTGCTACGTCAGCCTGGGAACCTGGGCCCTGGTGGGGGCGGAGCTCGACCGGCCCCTCGTCACGCCGCAGTGCCTCGCCCGCAACTTCACCAACGAGGCGGGCATCGGCGGCACGACCCGCCTGCTCAAGAACGTCTGCGGGCTGTGGCTGGTGCAGCAATGCCGGGCGAGCTGGCAGCGGGCGGGCAAGGAGTGGAGCTGGGATCAGCTGACCGGCCTGGCGGCCGAGGCCGCGCCGCTCGTGACGCTCGTCGACCCCAACGACCCGTCGCTCGTCGCGCCCCCCGACATGCCGGAGGCGATCCGCAGCCTGGCGCGGGCGACGGGCGAGCCGGTGCCGGAGACGACGGCGGCGGTCGTGCGGGCGGCGCTCGAGAGCGTGGCGGCTGCCGTCCGTCGGACGATCCTCGAGCTCGACGTCCTGGTGGGGCGGCGGATCGGCCGCGTCCACGTCGTGGGCGGCGGCGTGAAGAACGCGCTGTTGTGCCAGATGATCGCCGACGCCACCAACCGCACCGTGGTGGCCGGACCCGTGGAGGCCACCGCCATCGGCAACCTCCTCGTGCAGCTGCTCGCCAAGGGCGGCGCCGTCGACCTTCGGGCGGTCCGCGCCGTCGTGCGGGACAGCTTCGAGCTGGGCCGCTACGAGCCGCGGGATGCGGCCCGGTGGGACGCCCGGCTCGGCGGCTGACGCGGGGGCGGAAGCCTTCGACCCTGCAGCGCTCAGGCGGCGCGGTGCTGCGCAGCCGGCACCTTCGTGACCCGGCCGTGCTCGACCTGGAGGATCGAATCGGCCAGCGCCAGGGTGCTGGCCCGGTGGGTGATCATGATCACCGTGCGGTTCTCGACGTAGCGGGCCAGCGACTCGTGGATCAGCCGCTCGCTCTCGGCGTCGATCTGGCTGGTGGCCTCGTCGAGCACGAGGATTTCGGCGCCGCGCAGGATCGCCCGGGCCAGCGCGATCCGCTGCCGCTGGCCGCCGGAGAGGCGGAAGCCGTTCGGCCCCACCATCGTCCGGTAGCCGTCGGGAAAGTCGGAGATGAACTCGTGCGCGTGTGCCTGCCGGGCGGCGGCCACGATCTCCTCCTCCGTCGCGTCCCAGCGGCCGTAGCGGATGTTGTAGAGGATCGACTCGTTGAACAGCTCGGTCTGCTGGGTCACGATCGCGATCCGACGACGCACGTCGTGCAGCGCCATCTCGGTGAGCGGGATGCCGTCGAGCAGCACCTGGCCGGCGGTCGGGTCGTAGAACCGGCAGACGAGGTTCACGAGCGTGCTCTTGCCGCCGCCGTTGGGCCCGACGATCGCCACCCGCTCGCCGAACGCGATCGACACGTTCACGTCCCGCACGACCGTGTCGATCCCGTCGTAGCTGAAGGAGACATCCCGCAGTCGGATCTCGCGGTGGGGCGAGGGGGCCGCCCGCGGCACGGCGGGATCGGCGAGCTTCGACGGGGTGTCGAGCAGCGGGTAGAGCGCCTGGGCGCCGACGATGCCGACGTTGAAGCCGGTGAGCACTCCCGACAGCTTGCGGACCGGGTCGCTCGCGCCGATGAGCATGCCGAAAAAGACCATGATCCCCGGCACGGTCATGGGCCTGTCCGTCATGGTGATGCCGAAGATGTGCGTCTCCTGGTTGATCACCAGCCAGGCCCCGACGGCGATCGACGTGGCCACCATGCCGATGCCGAGAATCTCGGTGATCGGGTTGGCGAGCGCGGCGTAGAAGGTGTGCCACATGCCGGTGCGGAGCATGTCCTGCGTGCAGTCGCGGAACCTCCGCCGCTCGAAGTCCTCCATCGTGTAGGCCTGCACAGTGAGCACGTTGTTGAGCGTCTCGAGCAGCACGTGGTGGAAGCCCTTCGACCGGGCCAGCAGGTGCTTGGAGATGCCGCGGATCCGTCGGTTGAGCCAGACCATCAGGAAGCCGACGAGCGGCGCGAGCGTGAGGCAGGCCAGCGTCAGCTGCCAGGAGATGCAGAAGGCGCCCGTGAGGCAGGCGGCGATCTTGAGCGGCTCCGTCACCGCGCCGCCGTAGACGGCGGTGATGCCGCTGGCGAGCATGTCGGAGGTGTGCGTCAGCTGCGACATGAAGCCGGCGGAGCCGTGCCGCATGAATTGCGCGCGGTCGAGGGCGAGCGCCTTGTCGAAGACCTGCATCCGCAGGCTGCGGCTGACGTTCATCGCCACCCAGCCGACGAGGAGCGTGCTGATGAGCAGGAGCACGTGCTTGAGGAAGGTGCTGACGACGATCAGCCCCACCACCATGAGCACCGTGCGGAACGGGTCGGTCGGCAGCAGCCGGTCGATCCAAGGGGCCAGCAGCCGCGACGAGCGGACGAGCCCCTCGTCGGCGTGGCGCTGGAGGGCCAGCCGATCGATGCGGGTTCGGGCGCCGGCGGCGGCCTCGGTGGCCAGGGAACCGGCGGCGAGGTGCGCCTCGAGTTCCGCGACCTGTGCGTCGGTGTCGGCCACGCGGGCCTCGGCGGCGGTGAGCCGCCGGGCGTTCCACGCCTGCAGCGACTCCCCGTTGAGCGTCACCTCGATGACGGGGAACAGGGCGGCGATGTTCGCCCCCCACAGCGCCGCCACGCCCGTCGAGCAGAGCACCGCCGCGACGAGCAGCGGCCAGTTTCTGGACGCGTCACGGAGGGCTCGGAGGAAGTGCGTCATGGACCGGTGTCTGCGGCAGGCCTCGGGGCGCGGACCCCGAGGTGATCGGAATGGACTCGATGGCCACCCCACACGGCGGTCGTCGAGGACCGCACGGGGGGGATGCGGCGGGCCGGCAGCCTGGGAGGTTCTTCCCGGTGCGCGGCTCCGTGCGGGCGGGGAGGATACGGATCGCGTTTCGGGCGGGCAAGGCGAGGTTTCACCCGCCGCCACCGCGAAGTTCCGCGGCCAGGAGCGTGTTGGCCAGCAGCATCGCCACCGTCAGGGGCCCCACGCCCCCCGGCACCGGCGAGATCCAGCCGGCCACTCCGCGGACGCCGTCGTAGTCGACGTCGCCCACGAGCCTGCCGGCCCCGTCCGGCCCCGCGACGCGGTTGATGCCGACGTCGATCACGGCGGCGCCGGGCTTCACCATGTCGGCGGTGACCAGTCCCGGGCGGCCGACGGCGGCCACCAGGATGTCGGCCTGTCGTGTGATCTGAGAGAGATCGGCCGAGCGGCTGTGGCAGAGCGTCACCGTCGCGTCGCCGCCCCGGCCCCGGGACGCCAGCAGCAGCGCCAGCGGCTTGCCGACGATGTCGCTGCGGCCGATGATCACGGCGTGCCGTCCGGCGGTCTCGATGCCGGCGTCGATCAGCATCCGTTGCACGCCGGCGGCGGTGCAGGGGATGAACCGCGGACGGCCCTGCGAGAGCAGCCCGGCGTTCACGGGATGGAAGCCGTCGACATCGCGGTCGGGCGGGACGGCGTCGAGCACCGCGACGGCGTCGACGTGATCGGGCAGCGGGAGCTGCACGAGGATGCCGTCCGCCGGCCCGTGCGCGTCGCGGGCGATCGCGGCGACGAGGGCCACGAGATCCGCTGTCGTCGCGGTCGCGGGCACGCGGATCACCTCGGAATCGATGCCCACACGGGCGGCGGCGGCGGCCTTGCTCTTCACGTAGGAGCCGCTCGCGGCGAGATCGCCGACGAGCACGACCACCAGCCGCGGTGGCCGCCGGAACATGGACGAGAAGGTGCCGACCTCTCCCCGCAGCGATTCCTCGATGCGTGATGCCAGGGCGCGGCCGTCGAGGATGGACGCTGTCATGATGGCCCGGATTCCGTCCGGTCGCCCTCCTGCGCGGCCATGAACATCATCCGCAACTGGTGCTGCAGCTCCTCGAGCAGCCGCCGCTCATCCTCCGTGAGGTTGCCGGTCGTCTTCTGCTCGAGCATCCCCAGCGTGTCGATGAAGTGCCGCGCCGTCGGCAGGTTGCGGTGCGACTGCTTCGTGATGGGATTCGGGATGCGGCCCAGCGCCATGAGGGCCTGCGTGAAAAGCGTATGGATGAGGAACTCGAACGTCGCGGGAGGCTGGCCGACGCCGGCGTCGGGTCCGTCGGTCATGTCGTGATCGGCTGCTGCCATGCGGTGCTCCTCAGACCTCGGCGAGCTCAAACCTCGGCAACCCAGGCGCTGCCGGCGTGCCGCTCGACCGCTGCGGCCACGAGGCCGGCGAACAGGGGATGCGCGGCCGTGGGCTTGCTCTTGAATTCCGGATGGAACTGCACCGCCACGAACCAGGGGTGGTCGGCGAGTTCCACGATCTCGACGAGCGAACCGTCAGGGCTCGTGCCCGCGATCACCAGGCCAGCCCGCTCGAGCTCGGCACGATACTTCGGGTTGAACTCGTAGCGATGCCGGTGCCGCTCGGAGATCCGCGGGCGGCCGTAGGCCGCGGCCGACTTCGTGCCCTCGGCGAGCACGGCGGGCTGGGCGCCGAGCCGCATCGTGCCCCCCTTCTCCTGCACGCCCCGCTGCTCCTCCATCAGGCAGATGACAGGATAGGGGGTGTCGCGGGCGAATTCCGTGGAGTGGGCCCCGGCGAGGCCGGCGCAGTTCCGCGCGACGTCGATGACGGCGCACTGCATGCCCAGGCAGATGCCGAGGAACGGCAACCTGCGCTCCCGCGCGAAGCCGATCGCCTCCACCTTGCCCTCGATCCCGCGCTCGCCGAAGCCACCGGGCACGAGCAGCCCGTCGAAGCCGGCGAGCAGCCGCTCCGCCCCCTCCCGCTCGATGTCCTCGCTCTTGATCGGCTGGACGCGGACCTGGGTGCGGTGGGCGATGCCGCCGTGGTCGAGCGCCTCGTAGATGCTCTTGTAGGCGTCGCGATGCTCGGCGTACTTGCCGACCAGCGCGATCGACACCTCGTGCTCCGGATTGCGCAGGCGGTGGAGCAGGTCATGCCACTGCTCGAGGTCGGCCGAGCCCGCCTGCAGGCCGAACCGCTTGAGCACGATGTCGTCGATCCGGTTGGACTGCAGCGAGAGCGGCACCTCGTAGATCGAGAAGTCCTTGTCTCGCTCCTCGATCACGGCGTCGAGCGGTACGTTGCAGAACAGCGCGATCTTCTCGCGGTCGGAGATGTCGAGGGCCCGCTCCGTGCGGCAGACCAGCACGTCGGGCTGGATGCCGATCTGCCGCAGCAGGCCGACCGAGTGCTGCGTGGGCTTGGTCTTCAGCTCGCCGGCGGCCTTGAGGTAGGGCACGAGCGTGAGGTGGATGAACATGCAGTTCTCACGGCCGACGTCGAGCGGGAACTGCCGGATGGCCTCGAGAAACGGCAGGCTCTCGATGTCGCCCACGGTGCCGCCGATCTCGGTGATCACGACGTCGGTGTCGGCGTCGGCGAGTCCGGCGATCACCTCCTTGATCTCGTTGGTGACGTGCGGGATCACCTGCACCGTCTTGCCGAGGAACTCACCGCGGCGTTCCTTGTTGATCACCGAGAGGTAGATCTGGCCCGTCGTGTAGTTGCTCCGGCGGGTGAGCGGCGTGGAGGTGAACCGCTCGTAGTGGCCGAGATCCAGGTCGGTCTCGCTGCCGTCGTCAAGGACGTACACCTCGCCGTGCTGGTAGGGGCTCATCGTGCCCGGGTCGACGTTGATGTAGGGATCGAGCTTCTGCATCTTGACCCGCAGGCCGCGGGACTCGAGCAGCATGCCGATCGAGGCGCTCGTGAGACCCTTGCCCAGCGAGCTGACCACGCCGCCGGTGACGAAGATGTGCCGTGTCACGCTTGGATCTCCTTCCCGTGCGTCTGCCGGCCCGGTTGGCCGGCCTGTGCCAGCCCGACCGTGGCGAGTCGCGGACCCTGCGGCCGTCACGTCCATGGCCCGTCCGGAGCGGATTGAAGCAGCCGCGCCGCGACCGGTCAAATGACCGTGCGGTCTCGGCGGGAAAGTCACGGTCGGTGGCCCGCCGGGGCGGCGCGGCGGGCCGGTCGGGCTGTCGCGTGGCCGGCGGTCAGTGCCGGCGGTGGGTGCCGGCGGTGGGTGCCGGCGGTGGGTGCCGGTGGTCAGTGCTGGTAGACGGCGTACCGGAGTTCGCGGAGCTCCTGCGCCCACGCGACCTCGGTGGCGACCGCGTCCTCCCACGTCATCGTCGGGAAATCGGCGTAGAGGTCGGGCCGCAGCCGCACGCCGTAGATCCGCACGAGCGGGCAGCCCTTGTGCCCCCGGAGGTGGTTCTCGAACCGGGCCTCCGGATCGAGCCCTGTCGAGCCCACGTACAGGCAGGTCGCGTCGTACCGTGCCTGCGGATTCTGCCGGCGAAAGCGGGACATCCGCCGGACCGCGGGCGCCAGTTCGACCACGTACACGCGGTGGTGCAGTCTGCGCTGCCGACCGATCGGGCTGCGTCGGCGGGTCGGCATCGGCGGGCTGTCCCGAAAGGGGGGCGGGTGATCCTGCAACGGCGAGCCAACAAGTCTGGACCGCGATTTCACGCCGCGGGCGAAATTGCCGCCGGCCGCAGCGGCCCCGCCGCGGGCCGCGGTGCCGCCGCCCCGACGTGGTGTAGAGTAGGAGGATGCACTCTTCAGCCAGCGCCCGCCCGGCCACCGTGCCGTCAACGTCGAACCTCCGGATCCGCAGCCTCGAGCCGCTCGTGCCCCCGGCGCGGCTCTCGGCGCTGCTGCCGCTCGACGCCGCCGCCACGCGGACGATCGTGGAGGGCAGGCAGGCCGTCGAGCGCGTGCTCGCCGGCGAGGATGCCCGGCTGATGGCGATCGTCGGGCCCTGCTCGATCCACGACCTCGACGCGGCCCGCGACTACGCCGCGCGGCTGCTGCGGCTCGCGGAGCAGGTCGGCGACCGGCTGCTCGTCGTGATGCGGGTCTATTTCGAGAAGCCGCGGACCACCGTGGGCTGGAAGGGGCTCATCAACGACCCGCACCTCGACGATTCGTTCGACGTGGGCACGGGCCTGCGGCTGGCCCGCGGACTGCTCATCGACCTCGCACGGATGGGGCTGCCCACCGCGACCGAGTTCCTCGAGCCGATCACGCCGCAGTACATCGCCGACACGATCGTGCTGGGGGCGATCGGCGCCCGCACCACCGAGTCGCCCACGCATCGCCAGATGGCCAGCGGCCTGTCGATGCCGGTCGGGTTCAAGAACTCGACCGACGGCTCGCTCCAGGCCGCCGTCGACGCGATGCAGTCGGCCCGTGCCGCGCACAGCTTCCTCGGCATCGACAACGAAGGCGGCACCTGCGTCGTTTCCACCGCCGGCAATCCCTGGGGCGTGCTGATGCTCCGTGGCGGCCGCAGCGGCTCCAACTACGCACCCGAGATCCTCCACGAGGCCCGCACGAAGCTGGAGGCCGCCGGCCTGCCCGCCTGCGTGATCGTGGACTGCAGCCACGCGAACTCCGGCAAGGACCACCGCCGCCAGTCGGTCGTGTGGCGCGACGTGCTCGCCCAGCGGGTGGCGGGCGACCGCTCGATCGTGGGCATGATGCTCGAGAGCAACATCCATCCCGGCAACCAGCCGGTCTGCAGCGACCGCAGCCGGCTCCAGTACGGCGTGTCGGTCACCGACGGCTGCATCGGCTGGGAGGAGACGGAGCAACTGCTCCTCGAGGCGCACTCGCGGCTGTGATCCGCGGCTCGGGCGGGCACGGAGCGAACGTCAGGCGACGGGCCTCGGGCGAAGCAGCCCCACGCGGCTGGCCATCCGTGGACGCCGACCGAGGCCGGCGGATGCGTCGCCCCGCCCGTTTCCCGCGGCAAGGGCCGGTTTTCGCCAGCGAAATTGCCGTCGACCGCGACGGCACCGGCCGCATACCCTCCCGGCTCTGATCCATCTGCCGAAAGGGATGCCTCATGCGAACGGCGACTGCGAGGAACGTGTTGGGAGTGGTGTGCCTGTGCGCGGCGGGGCTCGTCGCCGCCGACCCCGTGGTCGCCCTCGGCCAGCAGCAGGAGGTGCAGACGGTCGCGACCGCCCGCGAGTCGCTCGACCAGTTCTTCGCCAATCCGAACCAGTCGCTGCCCACGACCATGCTCGAGAAGGCGGAGGGCGTCGCCATCTTCCCGAACATGATCAAGGGGGGCTTCATCCTCGGCGTGAACTTCGGCCGGGGTGTGCTGCACGTCCGCAACCCCGACCGCACCTGGAGCCCGCCCGTGATGGTGACGATGGGCGGCGGTAGCCTCGGATTCCAGGCGGGAGTGCAGTCGGCCGACATCCTGCTCGTGTTCGCCACGCCGCGGAGTCTCAACGGCGTGCTGCAGGGCCAGAAGGTCACGCTCGGCGCCGACGCGTCGGTCGCCGCGGGGCCCGTCGGCGTGCAGGCCAACGCCGGCACCGACGCCAGGCTCGGGGCGGAGATCTACTCCTACGCCCGCAGCCGGGGGCTGTTCCTGGGGGTCTCGCTCGGCGGCGCGGACCTGTCGGTCGACAACAACGCCAACTCGATGCTCTACGGCCGATTCGGCGTGACGCCCGCCGACGTCTTCCAGAGCCGCGGCATCGGCATCCGCCCGGAGGTGCAGCAGCTCGTCGACGACCTGAACTATCGTTCGCGGGCGCTGGTGACGCAGGCCGCCGTGCCGAACACCGGCTTCCCGCCGATCTCCACGGTGTCGCAGCCGGCGCCTGGATTCCCCCAGCCCGGGCAGCCGGTGCCCATGCCCCTGCAGCCGGCCGGCCCGCTGCCGGTCGCGGTGCAGCCGCAGCCGGCGCCATTGCAGCCTGCACCAGCGCAGCCCGTCCCGGTACAGCCGGCGCCAGCGCCGCCCATCCCAGCGCAGCCCATCCCAGCGCAGCCCATTCCAGTGCAGCCGCCCCCTTCGGCGCCGCCCCTCGTCCCGGTCAGGTGACCACCGGGGCTCGGCCTGGCAGGCTGTGGATACAGTCATCCGCCGCGGCGGACGTCGACACGCATCATCCCGTGACGATGCCGAGGCGGATGATCTGCGGAAGGCTGGAGGTGACGAAGGCGTCGCAGGCCGCCTCGACCATCCTGCGTCGGTCTTCGGCACGCTCCAGCGGCTTGCCGTCTTGAAGGAGCGTGCGGCCTGCTGACTCCAGCCGGGCCGCGACGCGGTCGGCGAGGCCGTCCCGGCCCCGCTCGACGAGCTCGTGCAGGATCGCGGCGTCGAGGTCGCCGATCGCATGTCCCGTCCCCGTCAGCTCGCTCGCCAGCGAGAGGGGCCTGCCCCCGAGGGCATCGGCGGCGAGCAGAGCGCGGTTGAAGGCGTGCGGCACGGAGCATCCGGCTGACAGTCCGGCCGACGGTCCGGACTTCGGTCCGCCGACGTGCGGCCCGACCGGCGCCGAGGTCACATCGAAGAGCCCCATGGCCACGCCGGCGTCGACGGCCCGGATGACGTCGGCCGGGGCCGTGCCGCGCAGCCGCTCCGAGGCGACGACGTCGGAGAGACGCATGCTGCGCGTGCCGAGCAGGTCGATCAGCGTCTCGTAGAGCGGTCCCTGCACCGTCGAGGTCACGACGCCGAGGTTCGCCTCGAAGGGGAGCTTCGTGCCCGGCCTGGTCAGCACGTAGTGCAGGTCGTCGACCTCGCGGAGCCGTGCCTCGGGGCCGTCGAGCCTCCGCGGCGCCTTCGCGTAGAGGTCCCAGCGGAACGCCGTGTTGGCGCAGAAGTCCTTGTGCGACTCGGTCACGAGCCGGTTCGTCGTGGTGCGGAAGAGCTCCTGGAACTCGGGCCGCACGCACAGGTCCCAGAAGTTCGTGTGCACCGGCAGGCTGCCGGTGAACGAGAGCCCCGCCGTGCCGAAGGCGTCGGCCACCTCCGAAAAGTAGAAGCTGGTCCAGTGCTCGTTGAGGTATTCGTGGGCGAGGTAGCGCGGATCCTGCTGCCGCAGGGCATCGACGTAGGCCGCGGCCCGGGGGTTGTCGTCGAAGTACTTGGCATGGTTGTCCCGCAGGAAAACCACGTAGGCGAGGGCGTCACGAATCCGCTGCATGCTGTCCCCCTGCCGCAGCGAGGCATAGTGCTGGAGGATGCCGCGGATCGGCTGCAGGTGTGCCCAGCCCGGCATCGCGTTGTAGCTGACCAGCAGCAGGCCGCCGGGATTGAGCCGCTCGCGGGCGATCGCGATCACCTCCTCGCGGACGCTCGGCGCGACCCAGCTGTAGACGCCGTGCAGCGACAGGAAATCGAAGGTGCCCAGATCGTCCGGCAGGTGGCCGAAGTCGGCTGTCACGATGCGGCAGTTGCCGAGGCCGCCGGCGGCGATGTCGCGGGTGACCGCCGCCGTGTGCTCGGGGTTGACGTCCACGCCGACGAACTCGCCCCGCGGGTTCGCCGCGGCGAGCGTCGTGAGCGAGCGGCCGAGGCCACAGCCCAGTTCGAGAACGCGGAAGCCGGCATCGGTCCGGGGGGGAAGCACGCCGTTGAGCGCCGCGACGTGACGCATGGCCACGGGCGACAGGTGGGGGTAGAAGCCCGGGATATAGGCGACGTCGGTGACGTATCCGGCGGCGGTCATGGCATCTCTCGTGGTGCGGGGCTGGTGCGGGGTGATCGGCCGATCGGCCGACGGCGACAGTATGGGCCGCGGCCCCGTCGCCGACAAACGCCGCGGCCGTCAGGCGTTGCGGGTGAGTTTCCAGTACTTGCGTCGCAGCCGGCGGCGGACGCTCGCGATCTCCGCGGGAATCCGGTCGAATCCCAGCGCGTGCACGAGCGTGCGCCGGCGGGCGACCGGCTCGACCGGGGTCGTGAAGATGTGTGTGAAGCGGTCGAGGATCGCCCCGGCGTCAGCCGACATGGGCACGCGGTTGTCGCGGTACCACGGCCGGCCGAGCAGGGCGAGATGGAGCGATGGGTCGCGGTCCACGGCCACCACGCGGTCGACGAGGTCGTCGATCGTGGCGGAGTCGTGGGCGGAAAGGAAGCTGCGGGTGTCGAAGTCCCTGCCCACCAGGGGATCGCCCCAGTAGATCGGGATGGAGTCGGCCAGCATCGGTTCGACGACCTTCTCCGTCGTGTAGCCGGGATGCGACTCGTTCTCGAAGGCGATCGTGAACTTGAAGTCCTGCAGGAATGCCTGCTTGTCGGCCACGCGGTGCCCGAGCGTGTTGAGCACGCGGCCGCCGGAGTCGACGGGCCTGTACCGGGAGAGCCGCCGGAAGAAGTCGTTCCGCATGCGGCACAGCGGATTGGAGACCACGAACGCGCAGAAGCGGCTCTTGCGGGCGAGGATGGCGGCGGGATCGTAGGAGGGCGGCTTCACGAGCGCCGCTGGATCGACGTAGAAGGGCCAGTGCGGCAGGCGGAAGTGGCGGGGGTGTCCGCAGTGCTCGAAGGAAAACGCCCAATCGCAGGCGCTCCAATCGGGCGCGATGTTCTCGCCGGTGTAGAAGATGCGCACGCAGTCGTAGCGGCGGTAGTCGCGGCGCCGCCGGCCGACGTACGCGAAAATGAGGAAGTCGGGATCCGTGCAGAGTTCGAGCCGGTAGCGGCGGGAGAGGAGCCGTGTGAAGTAGTTGTCGGCGGGATCGAAGCTGTCCCAGAAGCCCGCGAACTGCAGGCGGATCACCGGCCGCCGGTCATCGCCGTCCGGCGCCTGCGTCATCCCGGTGCCGCTCACCGTGCGGCACCGCCATGCGAGCGGCCCGGGATGGAGACTGCGGCCTCGCGGTCGCGACGAGGGGGCATCCGCGACTCCACTGCAGACGTCAGAAGAGGGGCGACAGCTTCTGCCACAGCGTCCACAGGCCCACCAGGATGAAGCCGGCGGACGAGACCCACAGGAGCACGTCCCACGCCCGCGACGGCGTCAGCCGTGGATCGCATTCGCGGTAGCGGAAGAAGAGCACCGCGACGGCGAGGGCCGCCAGCATGATCGCCTGGGCGATGCCGCTGGCGAGCACCATCGCCACCGGTTCGCGGATCGCCAGGGCCAGCGTCAGGGCGACGAGCGGCCAGGCGACCGACAGCCGGCGGTTCCACAGGGTTCGGGAGGCGTCGTCGGCCGGCAGCCATCCGGCCAGGATGAGGCCATCGACCACCATCCGGGCGTTGCCGGCCGCGGCGGCGAAGAGCGTCGAGTAGAGCACGGCGAACGCGCCCACGAGGAAGGCGGTGTGGGCCCAGGCGCCGAAGACCGGCGCGTACATCGCCCCGAGCGTGCGCACCATCTCGCCCCCCACGGGCTTCAGGCCCAGCCGGCCGAGCGTGGCGGCCCCGAGCAGGTAGAACGCGACCGTCACGACCGTGTAGACGACCATCGAGCCCCAGGCGTCGAGCTGCATCACGCGCAGCCAGCCGCGGGCGCGGCTCGCCCACGCCTCCGAGCCGTCGCGCGGCCCGACGGCCCGCCCGTAGCCCTTCTCCAGGCACCAGTACGGGTAGATCATCAGCTCGCTCGCCCCCACGCCGATGATGCCGAAGGTGGCCAGCGCCGTGACCAGGGGCGATCGCCCGCCCACCGTCGGCGGGATCGACGGCACCAGTCCGCTGGCGAGCTCACGGCCCGAGATGGCCCACACCGGGTCGAGCTGCAGCAGGACGAGGGCCAGGAGCGTGACCAGCGTGAAGATGCCGACGAGCAGGATCGACACCCACTCGATGACACGGTAGCGGCCGACGGCCAGCAACCCAGCCGTGACGAGGCCCACGATGACCGCCCAGATCGTCTCGTCCGCCGGTGCGCGCAGGGCCTTCATTCCGATCGTCAGGTCCTCGAGCCGGTCGTGGAGCGTCGCGGCGTGGTCCAGGTCGCCGCCGCGGCGGGCGGCGGCTTCGGCGACGACGAGGCCGGCGGCCTCGTCGTGTACCGCGTTCCACTCCCGGCCAGCCGCCGAGAGCGGCACGCCGCCGGCGAGCGACTGGGCCACGCCCGACAGGATGCCCCCCTGCTGCACCACGATCAGGCAGGTCATCACCACCCACGCCCAGTAGATCCAGCCGAGGCCGGCGAGCCGCGGCCCCGGCACGCGGTCGAAGGCGGCCAGCGGCGTGCGGCCCCAGGTGAGCGTCGTGCGGCCGATCTCGATCTGGGCGGCGACCTTGATCGCACAGCCGATGACGATCAGCCACAGGAGCAGGAAGCCGGCCTCGGCGCCGACAGTCGTGGTGGCGATGAGCTCGCCGCTGCCGACGATGGAGCTCGCCAGGATGATGCCCGGGCCGAGGTGCGCGAGCGACTCGCGGAGCGTCCGTGGCGGTTCGGCGACTGCCGGAGCAGGAGGAGGCACGGTGGAGGCCATAGTGGTGCGAGTGTCCCCGGAGCGGGCCGAAAAGTCCACTCGCCCGCTCAGCCGGCCGACTCCTCGCCTTGGCCCATCCGCGAAATGCCCTCGAGCCAGTCGGCGAACCGCGTGTAGGTCTTCTCGCGGTCGAACTCTTGCTCGGCGAGCTGACGGGCCCCGGCCCTCAGCTGCATGAGCAGCCGCCGGTCGGCCGCGAGCGATTCGATGGCACGGGCCAGCGAGTCGCCGTTGCCTGCCGCGTACACCACGCCCGCGCGGTGCCGCTCGAGAAGCTCCGCCAGCTCGCCCGGCAGCGGATTGATCAGCGCCAGGCCGGCGGCCGCGTAGTCGCACGCCTTGTAGGGCACCGCCACGAGCGACTCCGGCTTCACGAGGACGAGGCCGACGTCGCACTCCGACAGGAGCCGGACATAGCCGCCGCGGTCGAGCAGTCCGTGCACCCGCACCGTGCACGAGCCGCCGATGCTCGCGGCGGCGGACCGCAGGCCGGCCTCCAGCCGGCCGGTGCCGGCGACGTGCAGCGTGGCCGCCACGCCACGCGACGACAGCAGGCGGGCCGCGGCGAGCAGTGTGTCGAGATCCTGGCCCGACTCGAGCGTGCCGGCGTAGACGCAGGCCAGCGGGGCGGCCGCGGCCGATCCGGCGGCGCCGCCGTCGGACTCGCCGGCAACGGGCACGTGGTCGATCAGCCGCGGGGGCGGCGGAAACTCCGGCAGCCAGGCGCCGTGGTGGCAGACATGCCGCGGTCGATCGTCGCCGAGGCCGCCCGCCATGAGGTCGAGATAGCTGCGGGAGCACGACGACACCGCGTCGGCCGCCGCCAGCACGGCCTGCCGCCTGGCGACCATGCGGCCGAAGAACAGCGGCGCGAGCCGGTCCTTCAGCCACTGCGGTCCCGGCACGAGGCGGGCGAACGTCTCGGGCCAGGCGTCCATGAGATCGACGACCAGCGCCGCGTCGAGCCGGCGGGCGAGGCGGGACGCCGCTTCCGGTCCCTCGAGCGGCGGCAGGCTCGCGAGGATGAGGTCGGGGCGGTCGAGCTTGCCGCATGCCACCGATTCGTTGGCGAGCCGCTCGAACGTGCGGCCGAAGTCGCGGTGGCTCGCCAGGCGGGCGAGCGACACGTTCTTCTCGTACGGCCGCACGGCGACGAGCCGCACCGCGAAGCCCTCCTCGTCACGGATGGCAAGCGGCGTGGTGCGGGCGGCCTTGCGGCGGTGGCTCCAGGAGGCGGTCCACCACGTGACGTCGTGGCCGCGGCCCGCGAGCACGCGGGCCAGCGACCAGTACCGCAGCGGGGGGAGCCCCTCGCCCGGGATGTCATCGAACGGGTTGACGATCCAGATGGAAAGGTGCGAAGGCTCGGATCGATCCATGGCGGAAGGGTAGCAGATGCCTCCCGCAGGACGGAGGAGGCAGCGTCGCGCCCGCGGTTTTCACGGTTCCGGACGGCGGACCCATGGAGCGGAGCGGCCGTCCGCCTACTTCGCGGCGGCGAGTTCGGCCTTCTTCCGCTCCTCCACGATCTCCTTCTGGATGTTGCCTGGCGTGGGCCTGTACTTCGAGAACTCCATCGTGAACACGCCCTGCCCCTGCGTCATGCTCCGCAGGTCGGTCGAGTAGCCGAAAGTCTCGGCCAGCGGCACCTCTGCGATGATCGTGGAGCTGTTGCCGACGGTCTCGGTGGAGATGATCAGTCCTCGTCGCTTGTTGAGCTCGCCGGTCACGGAGCCCTGGAAGTCGGCGGGCACCTCCACCTCCATCTTCATGATCGGCTCGAGCAGCACCGGCTTCGTGTTGAGGAAGGCCTCCCGGAAGCCGGCACGGGCGCAGATCTGGAAGGCCATGTCGGACGAGTCGACGTCGTGGTAGGAGCCGTCCTCGAGCGACGCCTTCACGCCCACGATCGGGAAGCCCGCGATCGGGCCCTTGTTGAGCACGGAGAGGAAGCCCTTCTCGACGGAGGGGATGTACTCGCGCGGCACGCGGCCGCCGACCACCGCGTCCTCGAAGACGAAGTTCTCGGGCGACTCCTCGGGCAGCGGCTCGAGGTGGCCGATGATGTGCGCGTACTGGCCCGAGCCACCCGTCTGCTTCTTGTGCTTGTAGTCGTAGGCCGTTGACTTCGTCGGCGCCTCGCGGTAGCTCACCTTCGGCGCGCCGACGGTGACCTCCACCTTGTACTCGCGCTTGATTCGCTCCACGTAGATGTCGAGGTGCAGCTCGCCCATGCCGGCGATCAGCGTCTCGCCGGTCTCCTCGTCGGTCGCCACGCGGAACGTGGGATCCTCGCGGGTGAACCGCTGCAACGCCTTGCCGAGCTTGTCGAGGCCGTCACGCTGCGTGGGCGTGATCGCCATCTTGATCACCGGCTCGGGCACGAACATGCTCTCGAGCGTGCAGTACTTCGAGTCAGACGCGTAGGTGTCGCCGCTGGCCGCGTCGACGCCCATGACCGCCACGATGTCGCCCGCCTCGGCGCTGTCGATCTCCTCGCGCTTGTCGGCGTGCATCCGCACGATGCGGCTGAACCGCTGCTTGTTGCTCGTGCGCTGGTTGATGTAGGCCTCCCCCTTCTTCAGCGTGCCCTGGTAGAGCCGCATGAAGGTGAGCTGACCGTAGGGGTCGTCGACGATCTTGAACGCCATCGCCACGAGGGGCTTCTTCGGGTCGGCCTCGAGGTCGAACTTCTCGTCGGGGTTCGACCAGTTCTTGGCGATCACCTTCCGCTCGAGCGGGTTGGGAAGGTAGCGGACCACCGCGTCGAGCAGGGGCTGCACGCCCTTGTTCTTGTAGGCGCTGCCGCAGAACACCGGGGTGATGCTCTGGCTGTGGACCGCCGCCTTCGTGACGGCGTGGATCTCGTCCTCCGTCGGCACCTCCTCCGCGAGGAGCTTCTCCATGAGCGAGTCGGAGTACATGGCGAGGTCCTCGAGCATCTTGTGCCGGGCCTCGGCCGCCTTGTCCTTGAGGTCCGCCGGGATCTCCTCGACGCGCACGGTCTCGCCGTTGTCGCCGTCGAAGTAGAGGGCCTTCATCCGCACCAGGTCGACGACGCCCTGGAGTTTGTCCTCCTTGCCGATCGGAATCTGGTAGGGGATCGCGTGGCAGCCGAGCTTGTCCTTGAGCTGGCCGACGACCCGCTCGAAGTTGGCGCCGGTGCGGTCCATCTTGTTGACGAACGCCAGCCGCGGCACCTTGTACCGCTTCATCTGCCGGTCGACCGTCATCGACTGGCTCTGCACGCCGCCGACGCTGCAGAGCACGAGAATGGCGCCGTCGAGCACCCGCAGGCTGCGCTCCACCTCGACGGTGAAGTCGACGTGGCCGGGCGTGTCGATGAGGTTGATGTCGCAATCGTGCCACTTCACGCTCGTGGCGGCGCTGGTGATCGTGATGCCGCGCTCACGCTCGAGATCCATGTAGTCCATGGTCGCGCCGTCACCGTCGCCCTTCACTTCCTGGATCCGGTGGATGCGGCCCGCGTAATACAAGATCCGCTCGGAGAGCGTGGTCTTGCCGGAGTCGATGTGGGCCGAGATGCCCATGTTGCGGAGCTTGGTCAGGTCCATGGAGCGAAGCACCTTCGAGGCGGGGGGAACGGGCGGGCCGACGCGGAAATCTGACGGCGGGAAACCCGGAATATACTCAGGACCGCCCCCACGCGACAGGCCATGCTGGATACCAAAGAGCCCGCGACACCGCCGATCGTCCGCGACCCGGGGCCCGACCGGCCGTGGGAGGCCTGCGTCGTGCCGTTCGTGGTGTTCCTGGCGGCGGGCATCCTGGAGCCTGGCCCCGGCGACGGCGGCGTGGCGGGCCGGCTGGGAATTCCCCATGCCGCCTATCCCCTCATCTACGCCGTCAGAATCGCCGCCACGCTGCTGGCGGTGGTGTGGGTGTGGCCTTCGATCCGCCGTTGGCTGGGCAGGCCCGCCTGGTGGCCACCCCTGCTCGGAGTGGCGCTGGTGGTGCCCTGGGTGGTGCTGGCGGGGCTGCAGCGGGACGCCGGCTGGGGCATTGCGCTGGCCGCGCGAGCCGGCTACGACCCGTTCGCGGCCCTGGGCGCGGGCTCGCCGTGGGCCTGGGCATTTCTCTGCCTGCGGGCCGCGGGCCTCGTGCTGGTCGTGCCCCTGATCGAGGAGCTCTTCCTGCGCGGCTTCCTCATGCGGGCCGTGGTCGACGAGGACTTCTGGACCGTCCCCTTCGGCACGCTCACCGCCGCGTCCGCGGCGGCCTGCATGGTCTACGCGGTCGCGACGCATCCGGGCGAGGCGTTCGCGGCGGCGGGCTGGTTCACGATCGTCAGCGGCATCGCCGCCGCCACGCGGCGGCCGATCGACGCGGTGCTGGCCCATGCCGGCACGAACCTCGCGCTCGGGGCGTACGTGCTGGCCACTGGCAGCTGGTGGCTTCTGTGACGAAAGAGAGCGGCGGTGATCGCGCGGCACAGCGTGCGCCGGGGTTGCCCGTGCCCCATCGCCGGACGTTCGCTGCGGCCATCCTGGCCTCCGCTCACTCCATGCCGGCTGCGCTCCGACATCCTGTCTGCGCTGGCCGCCAAGGCCGGCTCCCGGGGCACGGGCAACCCCTCCCGTCTTTTTGGATCAGCATCACGGATTCGTACCAGTCGCATGTGCAGGCCACATGAACCAGCCGGATGGCATGCAGCAGCGTGACGATCGCTCCGTCGGCGGCCTGCGTGGCCGGCTGGCCCCGACGCCCACCGGACTCTTGCATGTGGGCCACGCCCGCACGTTCGCCGTGGCCGCGGCCCGTGCCGGCGCGGCCGGGCTCGTCATGCGGATCGAGGATCTCGACCGGCCGCGATGCCGTGAGGAATTCACCCGCGCGGCCCTCGACGACCTGCGCTGGCTGGGGCTCGACTGGAGCGAGGGGCCCGACGTCGGCGGCCCGCACGGGCCGTACCGCCAGAGCGAACGCACCGCCTGGTATCTCGACGTCTGGCGGCGTCTGGAGGCCGCCGGGGCGATCTACCCGAGCCCGCACTCCCGCCGCGACGTCGACGAGGCCGCCACGGCGCCGCACGAGCCGCGGCCCGACGACCCCGACGCCGAGCCGGTCTTTCCAGCCAGCCTGCGGCCACAGCGGTGGGACCGCGCCGACGCGCCCGGCGGCGTGGCCTGGCGGTTTCGCGTGCCCGACGGCCGCACGATCGAGTTCGACGATGCGGTGGCGGGCCGGGTGCGGCGGACGGCAGGCGTCGACTTCGGCGACTTCGTCGTCTGGCGGCGGGACGATCTGCCCGCCTACGAGCTGGCCGTCGTCGCCGACGACCATGCGATGCGGATCGCGGAGGTGGTCCGCGGCGCCGACCTGCTCACGAGCACCGCGAGGCAGTTGCTCCTGTTCGAGGCGCTCGGCTGGACCGCGCCGGGCTTCTGCCATGTGCCGCTCGTGCGGGATGCCGGTGGCCGACGGCTCGCCAAGCGGACCGGCGGCCTCGCGATCCGCGACCTGCGGGCGGCTGGTTTTTCGCCGGCCGAAGTGCTCGCGGCGCCGCTCGAGCGGCTCGTGTCGCCCGGCCCCTGACGCTCTTCAGGGCTTGCCGAACCGCTTCACGGCCCAGGACCGCACCTGCCCCTCGCACGCCTTCCACTCCGGAGGCGAGCCGGCGTTCGCCACCAGCCAGACCACGGCGACGCCACTGGTCGGATCGATCGTCATGTTCGTCGCATGGGCGCCGCCGTGGCCGAAGCTGCCGTCGGCGTGCACCTGGAAGCCGAGTCCGTAGCTCTCCTTCACCGTGGCCGGCGTCTGCCGGCGGGTGAGTTCGGCGACGGCCGCCTCTGAGAGCACTCGCCTGTCGCCGAATGTGCCCCGGCCGAGCACCAGCCTGCAGAATCGGCCGCAGTCATCGGCAGTCGAGAAGAGCCCGCCGCCCGGCATCGGCTGCCGGTCGGCCGCGTCGAGCGGATACTTCAATTGCGAGACCTGCGTCGGCTCCAGGTCGATGGCATCTGTGTTCGCCCGGTAGGGCGTCGCCAGCCGCTCCAGCTGCGCGGCCGTCGGCCGGAACGTCGTGTCCTTCATGCCGAGCGGGCGGAAGAGCCGCTCCTCCATGAACCGGTCGTACGGCATCCCGGAGACGATCTCGATGATCCGGCCAACCGTGTTGATGCCGGCGTTGGAATAGAGGTAGCCGGTGCCGGGCTGGAAGAGGAGCGGCGCGGCCGTGTAGCTCCTCGCGCCGATCGACAGCGGCGCGAGGTCGAGCGTCGGCTCCTCGATCGCGGACTTGAACGGCAGGCCGCTGGTGTGGGAGAGGATGTCGCGGATCGTGATCGGCCGCGCGGGCCGCTCGAGCACCATCCGCTCCGGCCCCTTCTCGGCCACGACCCAGAGGTCGCGGAACTCGGGCAGGTGCTTCGCGACCGGATCGTCGAGCGACAGCTTCCCCTCGTCGACGAGGATCATCACCGCCGCGGCCGTCATCGGCTTGGTCATCGAGGCGATCCAGAACAGGCTGTCCGCGGCCATCGGCCGGCCGGCGGCGATATCGGCCCGGCCGGCGGCCTCGAGGAGCAGCGGCGCATCGCGGTCGGTCACGAGCACCACCGCACCGGCGAGATGCCGCTTCTCGAGCGCGGGGCCGACGATCGCGGCCACCGAGTCGGCGGGCTGCGCGAACGCCGGCCGGCAGACGCCCATCGCGCCGACGAGCAGCACCGCGGCGGCCAGCCGCGCCATCCAACGAGTCGGCACGCATCGCCTCATGACATCCTCCCCGTCCCGCACCCGGAGACCGCACCCGGAGACAAGAGCCCAAGGAGACAAGGCCTCGAGAGAGCGAGTGTAGCAGACCGTCGTGGAGGCCGCCGCCCTCGTCAGGTGATCTGCCGCGGGCCGCGGGTGGCGATCCGCAGCGGCGACACGAGCGGCTTGCCGCCGTACGTGGGGGCGAACGTGTCGTCGACGGCGCCCGTCGTGGCGTTGACCTTCTTGATCGTGTTCACGCCGCCGTCGCCCTGGGCCATGAACACGGTGTCGACGAGCCCGCCCGTGAGGGCCGCCGCCGCGGCGTAGACCGGGGCGTTGGGCTTGGGGAGCGAGGCGAACGTGTTGTAGGTGCGGATCGGAGCCGCCGTGCCGGGCGTGTAGACGCTCACCACCGAGCCCGTGTTGCGGCCGCCGGCGACCATCACCTCGGGGGCGATGCCGTTCGTGAACCGCTGCGTGGTCACCGAGATCCCCTGGGTGCCGCCCGGCGAGGCGGGCCGGAACTGGCTGACGAGCGTCGGCGCGGCGGAGACGTCGTAGGTGCGGACGGTCGCCGGCATGCCCACGCCGCTGCCGACGACGACCGTGTTGATGCCGCCCACCGCCACCGTGGCGCCGCCGCGGTAGGTCTTGGCGAACGCCGTGAACGACTTGTAGGCCGTGAACTTCGTGCCGTCGCTCAGCGACACCTGCACGTCGCCGGCGCCCCGCGACTTGGCGGCGACGAGGTCGTCCTTGCCGTCGCCGTTGACGTCGCCGACCGCGAGTTCGATCCCGTCGCGGTAGCCGGCACCGAACGGCAGCGTCGTGAACCCGGGCAGCGGCGTGCCGTCGAGCTTGAACGCCTTCACCTCGCCCGCGCGGCCGGGCCCGGGGGCCACCACCAGTTCCTCCACGCCGTTGTCGTCGAGGTCGCCGATGGCCACGCGCACGCCGCCGCGGAACGACGGGTCGGCGTAGGCCAGAAAGCTGCTGACGACGTCGCCCGAGCTGGGATTGATCACGTAGACCCGCGGCGCGCTCTTGCAGCCCAGGTCGTCGGCGGCCACCAGCCAGGTCTGCGGGGCCGGGTCGTCGGCGGCGCCGCCGAGATCGCGGAGGCCGTTGCCGGCATCGATCGGCGTGGTGAAGCCGCTGATCGACGTGATCGCGCCAGTGCCCGTATTGACGGTGTACCACTGGCCGCCGGTGAAGTTCTGGGCGTAGAGCGTCTGATAGTCGCTGCTGAACGAGAGCTGCAGGCTGGGATTGCCGCTGCCGATCGCCGTGTAGCTGGTCGGAGACCCGGAGGAGATGTCGACCGAATAGAAGAGGCCGCCCGTCGTGGCCGCGTAGAGCACGCCGGTGAGCTTGTTGACGGCGATGTCGCCGAACGTGTTTGCGCTCGTCGGGCCGCCGGCGACGGTGAACGACTGCTTCGACGCGAAGGTCGGCTGTTCGGGCGTGCCGGAATAGCTGAACGACACCTTGTTGAGCGTGTTGGTGCCCTCGGTGAAGTACCAGTAGGCGTTGTTGTAGAAGGTGGCGTTGGCCGGCTGGCTACCGGAGGCGGGCAGGCCGAGGTCGGTGTTGCTCGCGAGCGTCACGAGGCTGGGCCCGCGGTTCCAGTACTGCAGCGAGTTGTTCGGGGCGATGAAGAAGAACTGGTCCCGCGTCGTGTCGTAGGCGAAGGCGTTGGAGTTGCCGCTGCCGATGATCGGCTGCGCGTTGAAGACCGACGTGGCGGTCTGGGCGGCGACGTTCACCTCGTAGATCTGGTTCGAATCGGAGATGCCGTAGATGTAGCTGTTGCCGGCGAGCACGCGGCGGTGCTCGAGCGGCTCGGCCGCGAGCGTCTGCCGCTGCGTCCGTGCGTTCCGCGGCCCGCGGGTCGCATGACCGTGCCGCCGTCCCACGAACCGCCCCATCACCGCCATCATCGAGCGCATGAGATGCCTCGCCACCGAGAAAGAGTGCCTGAGAACGTGTGCCGGCCGATGGGGATCGGGCCCGCGTTGGCCGGCTTCGTTGCATCGGTCGTCGCCCGCGTCCGAATTCGACCGGCTCGGCCCCTCCTTCACGTCTTCTCCAGGCCGCCCCACCGGCGATGACGGCAGGGGCGGCTATCCGTGGCCGGGTGACGTTGCCGATCGCGGTGAGCGTGCCGGCCGCGCTTCCCATGCCGCGCTCCCCCGGCCGCCCTCCAGTGGCGCGGCCGCGCCTGCGCAATTTTGCGGGGCTGCGGCCTCCTGCCTATGCTCGACGCGGTGCGCCGGAACCGGACGCGGGGCCGGTGGACGAACGCCATGGTGGTCTTCGTCCACGGCCAGCCAGAGCATGGGCCATGACCCGCGACGAGGATCAACAGCACGCGGGCGGCGATCCGGATCGGCGGGGAGCGGCCGCGCCGACACCGGCTCCGCCGCCGTTCGCGACCGTGTCGCGCAACGGACCACCATCCGTCGACATCTATGCCACCCGGCCCGGTTCCACGGCGGACGGCACGCGGCCCCCCGTCACGGCGGGCGGCTCGATGGCGGATCCGCTCGCGCTGCAGCCGGGCGACCTGCTCGACGACTTCCAGGTGATCGCCACGCTCGGCCGCGGCAGCTTCGGCACCGTCTACCTCGCCTGGCAGCGGGCGCTCGGACGCCAGATCGCGCTGAAGGTGTCGGCCTGCACCGGGGAGGAGGGGCGGACGCTGGCACGGCTCGACCACCCGCACATCGTCAGCGTCTATGCCGAAACGGTCCGCGACGGCCTGCGGCTCCTGTGCATGCAGTACGTGCCGTCGCTGCCGCTCGACGACCTGCTGCGGCGGCTGGCCGACACGTCGCCGTCATGGACCGGCGCCGAGTTGCTGGCCGCGATCGACCGGTCGCACTCCGTGGCGGCCGAGTTCGATCCGGCACAGCTCGCCGACCGGCATGAACTCGCCGGACTCGATCATGTCGACGCCGTCTGCTTCATCGGCAGCCGCCTCGCCGACGCGATCGGCCACGCGCACCGCCAGGGTGTGCTCCATCGCGACATCAAGGCGGGGAACGTGCTCGTGAGCCAGTACGGCAGGCCGCTCCTCGTCGATTTCAACGTGGCCGAGTCCCGGGCGTCGGCCGATGGCGGATCGATGTTCGGCGGCACGCTGCCCTACATGGCGCCCGAGCACCTCGACGCCTTCAATTCCGCCGAGCCCGCGTCGGCGGCCGCGGTCACGGAGCAGGCCGACCAGTATTCGCTCGGGGTGCTCATCTACGAGCTGGCCACCGGCCGGCTCCCCTTCGTCACGGAGGTGGATTCCCGTCCGCTGACGGAGCGGCTGCGCAGCCTGGCCGCCGACCGCCGCACGGCCGTGGGGCTCTGGGACGACCCCTTGTGGCGGACGGAGCCGGGGTTCGCGGCGGTGCTCGCGCGGGCGCTCGAGCCGCGGCCGGAGGACCGCTGGCCCTCGGCCGACGCGTTCGCGGCGGCGCTGCGGGACACGATCGACTTCCGGCGGACGCTGGCCGCCGCGCGGCTCCGCAACCCGCTGCCGCGCTGGTGCACGGCGCATCCGTTCGTGACGCTCGCTGCGGCGGGCGTGCTGCCCAACGTGGCCGGTAGCGCCGTGAACATCCCCTACAACCTGCTGCGGATCATCCCGCCCGAGCACGAGCCGACCTTCTTCACGCTCATCAACGCCTACAATCTGCTCGTCTATCCCATCTGCCTGGCGCTGCTCTGGGCGGTGGTGTGGCCCGTGTGTCGCCAGTGGTCGCGGCGCGGAGGGCTTGCGCGGGACGACATGCGCAGCCTGCGCGAACGCGTCGTCCGCTGGCCCCGCTGGGCGGCGCGGATCGCGGTGGTCGGCTGGCTGCCGGCGGCGATATTCTTCCCGACGCTGCTCCACTGCTGCGACTGCGGCCTCGAGTGGTCGAGGCTCGGCCACTTCATCGTGTCGATCGGGATCTCGGGAATGATTGCGCTGACCTATTCGATGCTCCTCGTGGCCTGCCTGGTGGCCTGGTTCTTCTATCCAACGCTGTGGCGTGATCCGACGGGATTCCGGGAGCGGGCCGCGCGGGACGTCGCGGCCATGCTCGCGCCGCTGAAGGTGCTCCCCTTCCTCGCCGGGGCGATCCCGCTGGTGGCGGCGATCCTGATGATCAGCGCCAGTCCGCGGTCGTTCTCGGAGGGGGAATACGAGGCGTTTCGGCTGCTGACCACCACGCTCATCGCCGGCGGCATGGCCGGCTTCCAGCTGGCAGTCATGGCGACGGCCAGCGCCCGGTCGGCGCTGACGGCCTTCCTGCCCGAGGGAGATCCCGCTGGAGGCGGCACTGCCGGCGTCGGGAGCCGACCGTCGACCGCCGCCGTCGGCCGCGTGGTCGCACTGGCAGCGGCCGTCTGCCTGGCCGCGGCAACGGCACCGGCCGCCGAGTGGCACGTCTCGAAGCGGGGCGACGACGCCTGGTCGGGCCGGCTCGCGGAGGCGAACGCCGCCCGCACCGACGGCCCGCTGGCCACGCCAGAGCGGGCCCGAGATGTCATCCGCGCGGCGCGAAAGGCGGGCCTCGACGAGCCGGTCACCGTCTTCGTGCATGCGGGCCGCTACGAGCTGGCCAAAACGCTCGAATTCTCGAAGGAGGACTCGGGCACCGCGGAGAAGCCGGTCGTCTGGAGGGCGTTCGGCGCGGAGCAGCCGGTGCTCGTGGGCGGTGTGGCGGTGACGGGCTGGCAGCCGGTGGCCGACGACGCCCGGACTGGCGGCCAGCTGCTGGTCGCCGATCTCACGGCGCAGGGGCTCGGCAAGGCGACGTTCAGCCAGCTCGTGTCCGGTGGCCGCCGGCAGCCCAAGGCCCGCTGGCCCAACGTCGATCCCGAGAATCCCTACGGCGGCGGCTGGGCCTACGTCGACGGCGCGATCGTTTCGATGTACGCCGACGTGCCGGGCGAGGACAAGCGGACCCTTCTGCAAACGCCGTCCGACGTGCGCACGTGGGCCAGGCCCACCGACGGCGAGGTTTTCATCTTTCCGCGCTACAACTGGTGGAACAACATCGTCCGCATCCAGGAATTCGACGCCGCCGCCCGGCGGATCGTGCTGGCCGGCGACTGCTCTTACGCGATCCGCCCCGGCGACCGCTACTTCGTGCAGGGGCTGCGGGAGGAGATCGACGCCCCCGGCGAATGGCATCACGACCGCGAGGCCGGCAGGCTCTTCCACCTGCCCGCGGGCGACGCCGACGCGGCCGCCCCCGACGTCGTCGTGCCGACGCTCTCGAAGATCATCATGGTCCAGCCCGACACGGCCCACCTCACGATCCGCGGCCTCGTGCTCGAGTGCTGCGAGGGCACCGCCGTGGCGCTGCGCGGCGCCCGGCACTGCACGGTCGCCGGCTGCACGATCAGGAACGTCGGCAACTACTCCGGCAGCGGCGTCTCGGTCTCGGGCGGCGACAACGCCGTCGTGGGCTGCGACATCTCACACACCGGCTCGCACGGCATCACGATCGACGGCGGCGACCGCCGCACGCTCACCGCCGCGAACAACCGGGCCGAAAACAACTACATCCACCACACCGGCGTCTTCTACAAGCAGGGCGTGGGCATTTCCCTCGGCGGCGTCGGCAATCGGGCCGCCCACAACCTGATCCACGACTGCCCGCGGATGGGGATCATGTTCTCGGGCAACAATCTCCTGATCGAGCTCAATCACATCCGCCACGTGAATCTCGAGACGGAGGACACGGGCGCCGTGTATACGGGCGGCCGCGATTGGATCTCCTCCCGCGGCAGCGTGATCCGCCACAACTTCTTCCACGACATCCTCGGCTTCGGCCGCGAGGGGGAGAAGTGGGTGAGCCCGCACTTCGCCTGGGGCGTCTACCTCGACGACAACACCGGCGGCGTCGACGTGATCGGCAACGTCGTGGCCCGCTGCCAGCGGGCGGGGATCCACCTGCACAACGGCCGCGACAATCTCATCGAGAACAACGTCTTCGTCGACTGCGGCATGCAGCAGATCGAATACAGCGGCTGGACCGGAAGCCATTCGTTCTGGACGAACCACTTCGATTCGATGGTGAAGGGCTACGAGAGCGTGGCGGCCGAGCCGGCGTGGCAGGGGATGCGGAACATGAAGACGCATCCGCAGGACGCCGTGCTGCCCGACGGCCGCATCATGACCGGCAACGAGTTCCGGCGGAACGTCGTCGACTACCGTGACCCGCAGGCGAAGCTGTTTCGCTTCGCCAACGTGCCCTTCGGCCACTACGCCTCCGACGACAACGTCGTCTGGCACCACGGCCTGCCGCTCGACACGGGGCAGTTGAAATTCGGGCCAGTGATCGCGAACGTGGCGATCGACAATCCCGGCTTCGAAAAGGGCAAGGACGGTGGCCTGCCCGACGGCTGGCGGTGGCAGGTCAGGCCGGTCGAAGCCACGGCCGAACGGACTCGCGGAGAAGCGGGTGGCCACGTGCTGCGGATCGCGGCCGGCACGGCGAAGGATGCCGCCGGCAAGCAGGCCACGGCCCAGGTCACCTCGAGCGAGTTTGTGATCGTTCCGGGGAAGGCCTATCGGCTGGCCGCGCGGATGAAGGCCGACAGGCCGGGCGTCGCCGCCGCGCTGATGGTGCAGTCGTACGTGGCCAACGTCTTCTTCTGGGCCAGCCGTCCGCACGACGTGACGCTGAATGGCGAATGGAAGCCTGTGGAGTTCGCGTTTCGCGTGCCGGCTGCCGGCGAGCCGGGGCATCATGCCCAGTTGGAAAAGGCCCGCGTGCGGATCGACGTGGCCGGTGCGGGGGCCGGCATCTTCGTCGACGACGTGGCGCTTGCCGAAGTGGAGCAGCTCGACGGCTGGGCGTCGTGGCGGGCGCTGGGATTCGACGCGGATTCGGTCGTCGCCGATCCGCTCTTCGTCGACCGCGACCGCGACGACTTCCGGCTGCGGCCGGAGTCGCCGGCGCTGAAGCTCGGGTTCCAGCCTATCCCGTTCGAGAAGATCGGCCCCTACGCCGACGACCTGCGGGCATCGTGGCCGATCGTCGAGGCGGAAGGCGCTCGCGAGAAGCCGCTCCGCTGACCGCGACGGAGCCGCGGCGGCTCCGTCGCGCTACTTCGACTTCAGCTCGAAGTCGATCGTGTTGGGTTCGGACCCCGGCTTCACGTCGGCCTTGAGCTCCGACTTGGTGTTGTATCGGGCAGGAACCTTCTCCTTCCACGCCGGCGCCCCCGGGATCTCCTGGAGTGGAGTCGTGATCCGCACCGTGTTGGGGCCGATCTTCGCGCCCATGTGCTTCCCGGAAAAACGGAGCTCGTACCTGCCGGAGTCGTCGGTGCTGCCGCCGGCGACCTGTCCGCCCACCTCCGAGAAGAACGTCACGTCGACCTGGGCCAGCGGCTGGCCGTCCAGCGTGACGGTGCCCTTGACCGGCGCAAGGTCGGGCATGCCCTTCGGCCGGGCATTGCAGCCCGCTGCGACCAGGAGAGAGCAGGCTGCGACGCCGGCCAGCCGCAGAGCCATGGCGATCGAACCATGGGAGAACGGTGGGAAAAAAGGGCAGACCTTCATAGTCGGGCAGACCCCCTGATGTGGTGGATACAGGCTCCCCAAACAACGACAACATAACGAATATATCAGCGTGCGGCTTTTGTCAGCAGCGGGGCTCAGAAAGGTCTCTGAAGCCGGTCGTTTCCCCGTCCCACCACGCCGGCAGCCGATTGCCGATGCAACGCAGTAGATCGTGTCGTGGCAGTGCCATCGAAACCGGGGGAAACCAGCAAACGGTTTCGTAAGCGCCCCAGGGGGGGCGGTACCGCGAGTGACCGATGGCGGCGTCGGCACGACATCCGCTAAGATGCGTATGGGGAATTTTCCACAGACCGATGGCGACTCAGCCGGTGGATGCGATCCTTACATAGTCTCCTCGGCGGCGACATCGGAATTCGAGTTCGTGCGGCATGCTGTTCATCCCGTTTTTCATACTCATCCGGAGCCAGTCATCGTGAGCACGTCTTTCTCGGTCTTCACCGTCACCCCGGCCTCGAGGCGCAGCCGCGGGTTCACACTCGTGGAACTGCTCGTCGTCATCGCGATCATCGGCGTGCTGGTTGGCCTCTTGTTGCCGGCCGTGCAGTCGGCCCGAGAGTCGGCCCGCCGGTCGAGCTGCCAGAACAACCTCAAGCAGATCGGCCTCGGCCTGCAGACCTACGTCGACGCCAAGTCGGGGCTGCCCCCGTCGATCTGGGACAATAACCCCGCGGCTAACTCGCCCGTGGATGACGCGAACAATTTCCCGGGCATCGCCTGGTCGGCGCTGATCCTGCCCTTCATCGAGCAGGCTGACATCTACACCGCGCTGCAGACAGCCTGCTCGACAGGCACTGGCGGCAACTGGTCGACCCACTGGCAGTCGACCGCGAGCGGCTCGTCCGTGGCCCAGAGGCGGATCGGCTCCTACAACTGCCCGACGAACGAGAACCCCACGGCGGCGGGGCGTTCCGGCTTCGGCAAGCTCAACTACGCCTGCAACTCGGGCAACGCGGCCTACGCGGCATATCCGAGCACGCCGGGCGTCATGAACGTCAACAACAAACCGACCCGGATGCAGTTGGCCGACATCAAGGACGGCCTGAGCAAGACGCTGGCTGTCGTGGAGTTTTCGAGCACGCCGGAGCTGGCCAGCGTCGCGATGAGTTGCGGTGGCACGGTCTGCGGATGGAACGGCAAGATCTGGCCGGGCGGCAGGAACGCGGCCACGGCCCTCGGAGGCGCACCGGCCGGCTGGCATTCGAGCGTGTCGGCGACCGACGTGGAGAGCTACGGCGGCAACAACACGACCTACCTGATGAACCGCTCGGACCAGACCTGGGGCTGGGACTGGGGCACGGCGAGCCCGCACGCACAGGGCATGTTCGCGGTCTACTGCGACGGGGCGGTCACGTGGGTCTCGGAGATGGTGGCGCCGGTGACCTACGGTTACCTGCGAAGTCCGGCGGACGGAAAGACCTTCGATCCCAGCACGTTCTGACGACGGCTGGGCGGCGACGCACAACCACGAAAAGGGCCTCGGGCAGCCTGTGCCCGAGGCCCTTTTTTCGCCTTTGATTCGCGGCGGCCCGGACCCTGGGCGGGCCGCCCGCCGGGCGGCGGAGCCGCTGTCTCAGGCGTTTTCACGGAGAAATCTTGCGAAAGCGAGAAGCTCCGCGTACCTTTCAGTAAGCGGCGGGGAAATCGTGCGGCTCCATGTGTCTGCGTCCGAGGTGCGGCATTTCCTCCGTTGGCCTGATCAGGCAGTCAGCTCGTTTGTTTTTCATTCGATTCTTCATTCCCATCGGCGGCCGCGGGTCGCCACTGCCAGGAGAACCTCCCATGTCTTCCATCACCTCTCGCATCCTTCGGGATCGCGGTGCACGTCGCCGCGGGTTCACGCTCGTGGAACTGCTCGTCGTCATCGCGATCATCGGCGTGCTCGTCGGCCTGCTCCTGCCGGCCGTGCAGTCGGCCCGCGAATCGGCCCGTCGGTCGAGCTGCCAGAACAACCTCAAGCAGATCGGCCTCGGGTTGCAGAACTACGTCAACGCCAAGTCGGGGCTGCCCCCGTCGATCTGGGACAACAAGCCCCAGAGCAACGCCACGGCCACGGGCGCGAGCGTCGCCGCCGACAACATCCCCGGCATCGCCTGGTCGGCGCTGATCCTGCCGTTCGTGGAGCAGGCCGACAAATACAACCAGCTGCAGACGGCCTGCTCCAACTGGACGGTGCACTGGCAGTCGACGGCGAGCGGCTCGTCCGTGGCCCAGCAGCGGATCGGCCCCTACAACTGCCCGTCGAACGAGAATCCCAACAGCGCCAACACTGCCCGCGGCTCGTTCGGCCAGAACAACTACGCCGCGAATTCGGGCAATGCCGCGTATGCGGCGTATCCGAGCACGCAGGGCGTGATGAACGTCAACGACAAGCCGACTCGGATGCAGTTCGCCGACATCAAGGACGGCCTCAGCAAGACGCTCGCGGTGGTCGAACGGTCAAGCACGCCGGAATTGCTCAGCGTGTCGACGAGCTGCGGCGGCACCACGTGCGGCTGGAACGGCACGCTCTGGGTGGGCGGGCGGCTCACCGGCGCCCAGGCCTGGAATTCGGGCGTGGTGGCCGACGACGTGGAGAGCTACGGCGGCAACAACACGACCTACCTGATCGGCCGTTCCGACCAGACGTGGGGGGTGGGCTGGGGCAACGCCAGCCCGCACGCTCAGGGGCTCTTCGGCCTCTACTGCGACGGCGCCGTGACCTGGGTCTCGGAGACGGTGGCGCCGATCACGTGGGGCTACCTGCGGGCTCCCGCGGACGGAAGGACCTTCGATCCCAGCACGTTCTGACGGCTGGTTCCAGCGGCATCACGAATCAGGATCGTGACTCAGGATAATGAAGCGGGCCTCGGGCACCATGTGCCCGAGGCCCGGCTCGCTTGATGGTTTCAGGTCGTGACGGGCCCGACCGCACGGCGGCGGCCATCGCGTCACTTGGACGTCACTTGGACGTCACTTGGACGTCACTTGGACGTCACTTGGACGTCACTTGGACGTCAGTTCGAAGTCGATCAGCGTCCCGCCCGGCACGACTTCGGCCTTGAGCTCGGTCTTCTTGTTGTATTTGGCGGGCACGGGATCCTTCCATTCGGGGCCGACCGGGTTCTCCGTGGAGGTCGTGATCCGCACGGTGTTCATGCCGATGGACGCGCCCTTGTGGCGGCCGGAGTAGATCAGCTCGAACTTCCCGGAGCCGTCCGTGCCGCCGAACGAGACCTGGCCGGTGGCGTCGTTGGTGAACGCGACCGTGACCTTCGGCAGCGGCTGGCCGTCCAGCGTGACGACGCCGCTGACCGGGGCAAGGTCGGGCATGCCCTTCGGCTTCTGGGCGCAGCCTCCGATGAGCATCGTGGCGCCGCCCATGACCAGGCAGCAGACAATTGGGAAGGAGGAGATCGGGAAGGAGGATCGGGCGGCCGTGGAACGCGACTGACGGAGGGAAACCGCGGTGAACATCTATGAGCCTCGCTGGAAAGGGATTCGGGAATGGTTTCGGGAATGATTCGGGACCCGTCGAGAGCGATACGAAACGATATCGGCCAATTGAGGGAACGCAGCGGACGAAGAGATCGCGCGGAGGGCGATCTCTTCGCTGGATACCGCTCCGCGGCCCCGCCCAAGACGATAGAATGATATCAGGTTCGTGGCCGAAACGCACCATGACGACGGCCGGCTTTTCCCCCCCGCATCGGGCACCTGTGATGGGCCGCGCATGACCTCCAAAGAGCTGTCGCTCGTGGGACTGGCGCTGGCCCTCCCCGTGGCCACCGTCCTCGCCCTGCCCCGGCTGCCTGCCCTCGGCCCGCCACGGCCCGTCACCTCCGCCGGCGACACGTTTCCGGCGTCGCCGCTGCGGTTCGAGCGGCAGCCGCTGCCGGTGGCCAACGAGGAGAAGCAGCTGCCGCTCGTCACCAACGTGCAGGTGGTCGACCTCGATGGCGACGGCACCGCCGAGGTGCTCGCCTGCGACGCCCTCGGCCACCGCGTGGTCCGCTTCGACCGCGCCGGCGACCGCTGGAAGGATTCGACGCTCGTCGACCTCGTGTCGTATCCGGCCCACGTGACCGCCGTCGATATCGACGGCGACGGCGACCAGGATCTCGTCGTGTCGTCCCTCGGCGACATCATGCCCTCCGACGCCGTCATCGGCCGCGTGATCCTCTTCGAGAAGCGGGGCGACGGCTACGAGCGGCATCTGCTGCTCGACGATGTCCGCCGGGTGGCCGACGTGCAGCCGGGCGACTTCGACGGCGACGGCGACGTCGACCTGGCCGTGGCCGTCTTCGGCTACAGCCGCGGCGAGGTGCTCTGGCTGGAGAATCGCGGCGACTTCGTCTTCGCCGACCACGTGCTGCTCAGCGGCCCGGGGGCGATCCACGTGCCCGTGGCCGACTACGACGGCGACGGCGACCTCGACATCGCCACGATCATGTCGCAGGACCTCGAGGAGCTCTGGGGCTTCGAGAACCGGGGGAACGGCTCGTTCCGGCGGACGATGCTCTGGCGGACGCCCAACTACGACATGGGCAGCGCCGGCCTCGTCGCCTCCGACCTCGACCAGGATGGCGACGTCGACCTGATCCTGCCCGTGGGCGACAACCTCGAGGATTACGACGCCTTTCCGCAGCCCTACCACGGCTGCCTCTGGTTCGAGAACGAGGGCGGCTGGCAGTTCGTGGAGCGGCGGATCGCCACGCTGGGGGGCACCTACGCGGCGGCGGTGGACGACCTCGACGGCGACGGCGACCGTGACGTCGTCCTCGCCAGCATGACCAACGACTGGACGAATCCCGCCAACGCCAGCCTCGTCTGGCTGGAAAACGACGGGAAGCAGTCGTTCCGCACCTGGCAGATCGACAACGATCCGATCCACCTGGTGACGGTCGCCGCGGGGGACATCGACGGCGACGGCCGGCCCGACGTGGTGGCCGGCGGCCTGAACCTCCGGCGGCCCTACCAGCGGATTGGTGGCACGACCGCCTGGCTCAACAGGGGCTTGGCCGGCAGGGGCTCGACCGGCGGGGAGATGGCCGGCGGCGAGACGGCTGGAGGAGCGACCGGCCGCGGGCCGCAGGCCGGGGCGATCCCTGCTGCGTCTGCCCCAGCATCGGATGCGGGAGGTGCGCGATGAGCCCCGCCTTCCGCCGGTTCCTGGCGATCACGCTCGCCATCGAGGTGGCCCTGTGCGGCTGGCTGGTCGTCCAACGGCTCCAGCGGCCCCGCGCGGCGATCCCCGCCGCGTTTCCCGACGACCCGCTGCTGGCGGGAGAGTTTGCGGCTCTGGCGAAGCGGGCGGAGAACGGCGGCGCCGACGACTGGCTCTTCCTCGGCGAGTCACTGGTCGGCCAGGGCTGCTACGGCCACGCCGAGCAGGCCTTCGAACGGGCGCTCGAGCTCGATCCCCTGAGCATCGAGGCGGTCTATGGGCTCGCCTTCGCGATCGACCGCACCGGCCGTGTGGCCGAGAGCACCGTCCAGTACCAGAGGTGCCTCGACACGCCCGACGATCCGCGATCGCCGCAGTCGAAGAAGCCGTTCGCCCTGTTCGCGATCGGCAAGAACCACCTGCGGCTGGGCGACGTCGCGGCCGCCGAGGCGGCCTTCCGTCGGAACGAGGGCTTCGTGCCGGCGATGTACCAGCTCGCCCTGATCCTCTATCACACGAGCAGGCCGAAAGAGGCGGCAGCGCTGCTGGCTCGGCTGCTCCAGCAGGTGCCGCTGTCGCTCGAGCTCCACCAGCTGCGGGCCCGGGTCATGGAGCAGCTGGGCGAGCCGGCCGAGCAGTTCGCGGCGGCCGCCATGGCGGAGCGGTCGGCCCACCTGATCGAGAGCTACTTCGGCACCGAATTCGTGCGGCCGTTCAACCACAGGCACGGCTTCAAGCCGGTGCTCGAGGCCTACGCCAGCCGGAAGGCCTCGGGACCGCCCGCCGCCATGGAGGCGGAGCTGGCGGCGATCGAGGACCTGGTGCGGGATCGCCGCATCCCCCAGCGGTTCATGGCGCTCTTCATGCGGGCGGAGCGGGCGCTGGCAACCGGCCGGCCGGAGGTGGCGCTCGAGGCCGTACGGCAGATCGCCGCGGGGGGCGACGCCAGCGGCAGTCGTCTTTTGGTGGAGGCGGCCGCCAGGCAGATGCAGGGCGATGCCGATGCCGCCCGGGCGCTGCGTGAGCGAGCGGAGACGCTCCAGCCTTCGGTCCTCGGTCAGCGCGGGCTGGCCGACGCATGCGACCGTGAAGGCGACGCCGCCGGCCGTGACCGGCACCGGGCGAAGGAGCATTTCCTGGCCGCGATGGCCGCCTACCGCTCCAACAAGCTCGAACCGGCGCTCGAGCTGCTCAAGAAATCGGCCGCCCTCGTCCCGGACGACGCCACCACCTGGTTCCACATCGGCGAGATGGAATACCACCTCGGCCGGCGCGACGCCGCCGACGAGGCCTTTCGCAAGGCACTCGAGCTACGGCCCGGCTACGGCCGGGCCCGCGACTCTCTCGACCGGCGTGCGCCGTAAGCCCAGGCCGGCGTCATTCCGGCGTCCAGCTGAACGTCTGCAGGTCGTTGCGGCGGCGGAGGTAGGAGTAGACGGTCATGTCCATAACCTCGTTGAGCCACACCACCGCGCCGTCCGACATCGCCGAAAACATGCCGCCGACGTGCGGGCTCGAGGCGATGTACTGCGGCCGGGCGTTGGCTGTGTTCGTGCCCGGATGGCGGTTGATGAACCAGTTGGCGTTGTCCCCGAAATTCTCGACGTCGGCGTTGACGAGGCCGACGTTCCAGGCAGCGGCGGCCTCGCCGCGGGCGCCGATCCAGATCTTGCCGTCGTTGTTGCAGAACGTGCCGCTGCAGCTGGCGACCGACGAGGCTTCGGGCGTCGAGGAGGCCTCGCAGATCATCAGCGTCTTGCTCAGGCCGTCGCGGATGTCGGAATGCTTGATGGCCGTGGTCTTGAACCAGTAGCAGAACACGCCGCCCTTGTCATTCTGGAGCATGCTCAGCGGGATGGTGCCGTTGACCACCTGGTCGCCGGTCACGCCGGCCTGATTCGTGGCGGCGAAGGGATACCCGGTGCCGACGTTGCAGGCGTAGTTCATCTTGCCATACCCGCCGCGGGCGGAGTTCGGCTCGCCGAACTTCGAGTTCGAGGGGCACTCGTAGGTCTTGATCGATCTCCTCGCGAGCGCCTGCGTCGTGGTGCAGGTGGCGTCCTGCCAGTTCTTGGTGAGGTTGCCGGTATCGGTGGCGATCTGGTTCCAGATTTCCTGCCCCTCGGTGTAGGGCAGGATGAGGCACGCCCATCCCAGGCCGGTGATGTTGTCGGTGGCCGACGTGCCCGTGTTGATCATGGGCAGACTGTCGTGCACCTCGGGGGGCAGGGCCTTCTTCGCATCGACGTAGTTGAGGCAGCCGAGCGCGATCTGTTTGAAATTGTTTTGGCAGGTCGAGCGGCGGGCGCTCTCGCGGGCCGCCTGCACGGCCGGCAGGAGGAGGCCGACGAGGACGCCGATGATGGCGATGACGACGAGCAGTTCCACGAGCGTGAACCCGCTGCGGTGTGCACCGCGATCCCGAAGGATGCGCGAGGTGAACGATGGCATGGGAAGTTCTCCTGTCAGTGGCGGCCGATCGCCGCCGGAGGGAATGACGAACGGATGAAAAACGGATGAAAAAGCTGGAAAATTGACCGACCAGAACCGGGAACGTATCCGGGGGCTTCTCTAGGAACGTATTCCAGAGAGCCTTGGGAGGCAGATGCCCGCCCCAATCCCCCGCTCATCCCGAATAGTAGGAAGAACCGTAAGCACGTGCAAGGCTTTTGCGCGAAACCCCCGGGAAGCAGTGCGACCGGCAGCCACCGCGTTTTCATCGACCAAGTGGCCGCCAGTCGCATCGGCCAGACGCCCTGCGTCGGCCCCCGCCGGGGATGCGCCGGGGGCCCCCACGGCGGCAGGCCGCGACTCAGGCGATCATTCCGGGATGCTCACCGACAGGCCGTCGTTGCGGCGGCGGAGCCGGCGGTAGGTCTCCTGGTCGATCATCTCGCTCAGCCAGACGACCGATCCGTCGCAGAGGGCGCTGTACATGCCGCCGCCCGCGTGCGGGCTCGAGCCCTGCTGTTGGGGCCAGTTCTGGGCGGATCGGTTGATGAGATGGTTGGCGTCGTTGCCGCCATAGTTGTCTGTGTCCTCGTTGACGACGCCGGTCCTCCAGCCGTCGGCGGCACTGATCGCCCGGCCACCGATCCAGATTTTTCCCGTCCAGTTGCACGACACCGTGCCGCTGCAGCTCATCGAGCCGATCTCGGGGGTCGACGAAAACTCGCAGATCAGCAGGGTCTTGCTCAGGCCGTCGCGGACGTCGGAGAACGGAATCGCGGCGGTCTTATGGAAGGGCGTGAACATGCCATACCTGTTGCCGGCGGCCATGTTGACGGTGGCCGCACCGGAGGCGATCTGGGCCGCCGTGGCGCCGGTGGGGGTCACGGTGCAGTATTCGAAGTGGTTGGTGCCGCCGTTGGCGGCGTAGTTGCTCTTGCCAAAGCCGCCGTTGCCAGACTGGCCATACCGCTCATTCGACGGGCACTCGAAGACCTTGATCGAGTTCCTGGCGAGCGTCTGCGTGACGGATCCCGTGCCGCTGGTCGTGTTCTGCCAATTCACGGTGAGGTTGTTCGTGTCGGCGGCGATCCGGTCCCAGATCTCCTGCCCCTCGATGAAGGGCAGCGTCAGGCACGACCAGGCCAGGCCGGTGATGTTGTCGGCCGCCGCGAACGACGAGGCGTTCACTGGGAGGTTGTCGTGCACGTTCGGCGGCAGGCCCTTCTTCACCTCGTGGTAGTTGATCAGGCCCAGGGCGATCTGCTTGAAGTTGTTCTGACAGGACGACTTGCGGGCGCTCTCGCGGGCGGACTGGACGGCCGGCAGGAGCAGGCCGACGAGGACGCCGATGATGGCGATGACGACGAGGAGTTCCACGAGCGTGAAGCCGCGACGGACGCCGAGCCGCACGGCGGCGGATGACGGATGGGACATGTTGGCACCAGTCTCTTTCTCTGTGTGGGGGTCGAGAGGCGCGATGAGTGATGGGATCAGGGCAGGAAAGACCTGACGGAAACCTTCCGGGAGTCGTGAATGAAAATAATGAAAATGTGGACGAACGGACGGAATCGGCGACCGTCGGTGTCCGCAGCGCTCCAGGCGCAGCAAGGCCCCAATTAGTCGGAAGAAAACCGTCCCCACATCCTCATCAAATCTCAATAATACTATACGCCTCACGGGTTCGCGAGGATTCTGCCGCCAGGGGTCTACCCCATTGCGGGGGACGCGGCAGGGGAGGCTGCGGTCGGCAAGAGGCCTCCGTGGGCCGCTACTTCGACTTCGACGTCAGGTCGAAGTTGAACGTGTTCGGCCCCGCCTTCACGTCGGCCCGGAGTTCGGAACTCTCGTTGTACTTCTTCGGAATCGGATCCTTCCAGTCCGGCGGCGGCGGCTCGTCGAGGATCGTCGTGATCCTGACGATGTTCGAGCCGACCGGGCCGCCCATGTATTTTCCCGAGTACCGTAGCTCGTAGCGGCCGGAGGCGTCGGTGCCGCCGAAGGCGACCTTCCCGCCCTTTTCCGTCATGAACACGATGCTGACGTTGGCCAGCGGCTGGCCGTCCATCGTCACGACACCGCTCGTGGGAGCGACCGTCGGCATTCCGGGGGGCTTGCCGGAGCAGCCCACGATCGCCGTCAGGCAGCAGAGCAGCAGGCAGACGGCCGACATGCCGGCCGACGTGCCAACTGGCATTCCGGCCGAGATGCCGGCCGACGTGACCGATCCGCAGGAACGAGACGACATGAGCATGAGAAACTCGCGGGGGGGATGGGCAGCAGGCTAGTGGATGCGGCCGTGGATGCCAATGAGAACGGGTCCGCCCGCCACGGCGTAGTGCCGCGGCGGGCGGTGTGCGCGGGAGACGGTGCGGGGTGATCGAACGACCGTCACTCGCTGGGAATCGTGAACGTTCTATTGTCCGCGCGGCACCGCAGATACTCGTAGATGTTCAGGTCCATCGAGTCGTTCAGCCAGAGCACCGAGCCGTCGCAGAGCGAGAAGAACGCGCCGCCCACGTGGGGGCTGGAGGCGAGAATCTGGGGGCGGACGTTGCCGACTCCCTGGCGATTGATCCACCACTGGGAGGCTCGGCCGGAGGTCTCGACGTCCATCCACGTGATTCCGGTCTGCCAGCCGCCGGAGTTGGCGGAGGAACCCGTCTGGCGGGCGCCGATCCAGATTTTGCCCGTGAAGTTACAGGATGACGTGCCACAGCTGATCACCGTCGACGATTCCGGCGTCGATGATGCCTCGGTCAGCATGATCGTCTTGCTCAGGCCGTCGCGGACGTCGGCAGGCTTCATCGCGGCCGTCTTGTGATAATTGATGAAGGGTCCCTTCGTGCTGTTGGTGTCGTTGGCATACATCGAGATGGCACAGGCGCCGCTGACGATGTTAGCGGCGGTCGCCACGCCGCTGACCAGCGCACACCCGGCCACGCCTTCACCGACGATGCCGGCGTTGGCCGCGTAGTTCATCTTCCCAAAGCCGCCGTTGCCGCTGCCGGACTCGCCGAACTTTGTATTCGAGGGGCACTCGAAGGTCTTGATCGCGTTCTTGGCGAGTGTTTGCGCGGCCCCGCCGGTGCCGCTGGTCGTGTTTTGCCAATTCTGGGTGAGGTTGGCGGTGTCGGCGGCGATCCGATCGAAGATCTCCTGGCCCTCCGTGTAGGGCAGGGACAGCGCCGACCAGGCCAGGCCGGTGATGTTTTCGGCAGCACTGCCGGACGTGTCGGGGACGGGGTTGCTGTCATGGACGTTCGGCGGAAACCCGCCCTTGGAATCCATGTAGTTGAGCACCCCGAGGGACATCTGCTTCAGGTTGTTCTGGCAGGTCGAGCGGCGGGCGCTCTCGCGGGCGGCCTGCACCGCCGGCAGGAGGAGGCCGACGAGGACGCCGATGATCGCGATGACGACGAGGAGTTCCACGAGCGTGAACCCGCGGCGGACTCCCGATCGCACGGCGGCGATTGAAGAGGACGACATGACGACACCGATCGCTTTCTTCTTCGAGGGACGAGGCTGTTGATGAGAGATGGGATGACGCACGCAGTCAGAACGAATGAACGAACGAGAGCAACGAGAATGAAGGAACGAGAATGAATCAGCGGGGATAAAAAAGCTCCGGGAACAGGCACGGGCACGGAGGGGGGGCGGGACTGGCCGACGGAATCCCCCTCTGCTCAGACCTCTGCTTGCAAAAGTATCGTCAAACCATTGGCTGCACAAGAGTTTGGGCGTGTGCGGAGCGGGCGTTTGGGTGCGCGCAAGACCTTCTTCTCCCCAGGTGGGGGAGCTGAATCAGCCGCCGATCCGGTCTCGTTGCCCTCTCGAGCCGTCGTCCGGCGATCCGCAATCCGTCATCGCGCCCGCGGGGACGGGGCGGTCCAGGCAAGCACTAGGGCACGGGGCCGTCATCATGAAGCTCGTGATCGTCGGGGGGGCGCCGGCGGGGCGTCGCCGGCGGCGCGGGCCAGGCGGCTGTCCGAAGAGGCCGAGATCGTCGTCTTTGAGCTGCGCGTCCGTCGGCTCACTCGGCGTTGCGGCGGAGGCGGAAGGCCGGGCTGCCCACCACCGTCACGACGATGTCGGCGAAGCCCTCGTGCCCGGCCTCCACGTCGGACACGATGGCGCGGATCGTGCACTCGTCCTCCGCTACGAGCCCGCGGCCGACCGCGTAGACGAGCAGATTCCGGGCGAGCGTGCGGGCGAAGGCCGGCTTCCGCCCGAGGAGCAAATCCTTGAGCGCCACCGGGCCCGCGATGCGGGTGCCGTCGGCCAGCTCGCCAGTGGCGTCGACAGGGCGGCCGCCGTCCTCCTCGCGCCAGCGGCCGATCGCGTCGTAGTGCTCCAGCGCGAAGCCGAAGGGGTCGATCCGCGCGTGGCAGCCCGAGCAGGCGGCGTCGCGGCGGTGCCGCTCGAGCAGGTCGCGCAGCGACTTCGTGGCGTCGCCGCCCGCCGAGTCCTCCAGGGCCGGCACCGTCGGCGGCGGCGGCGGTGGCGGGTCGCCGATGATGCGGTCGGCGACGAAGTTGCCGCGCCGCGGCACGTTGGTGCGGCCGGGATCGGCCTGCAGCATGAGCACCGCCGCCGTCGTCAGCACGCCGCCGCGGCGCCGGTCCGGGAGGGCGACCGTGCGCATCTCCGCCCCGGTCACGCCGTCGATTCCGTAGTGGCGGGCGAGCCGCTCGTTCAAGTAGGTGTGCCGCCCGTCGATGATCTCGGTGAAGGGCAGGTTGTCGCGAACGATGCCGCCGAGCAGGCCGCGGAGCTCCGCGCGGATCGCGTCGCGGAGATCGGCGTCAAACTCCGGGAACCGCGCGGCGTCGACCTGGTGGTCGTCGAGATCGCGGAGGCCGAGCCATTGGCCGAGGAAGTTGTCGGCCAGGGCCTGGCTGCGCGGGTCGGCGAGCATCCGCCGCGCCTGCTCCTCGAGCACCGCCGGATCGAGCAGCCTCCCCGAGGCGGCCAGCTCGAGCAGTGGCTCGTCGGGCGGCCGCGACCAGAGGAAGAAGGAGAGCCGCGTCGCCAGCTCGTGGCCGTCGACGGGATAGGGGCCCGCCTCCTCGGGCCGGTCGGCCTCCAGCCGCATGAGGAACCGCGGCGCGATGAGGACGGCGGTGAGGAGCTGGCCGACGGCCGCCTCGTGGACGTCGCCCCGCGCCCGGGCCGCGTCGTAGATCGCCAGCAGCTTCGCGATGAGGGCCGGATCGACCGGCCGGCGGAAGGCCCGCGTGGCGAACCGCTCCACGATCAGCCGGGCGGCCTCGCGGTCGGGCCGGTCGGGGCCCGTCCGCACGAAGAAGACGCGGTCGTGCGCGGCGGCGTGGCCGGCCGCCCCGTCGGTGAGCGCGGCGACGACCGCCCGCGCCGCCGCGTGGTACTGCTCGACCTGCGCCGGCGCGAGCGTGAGCGCTTCGCCGATCGTGTCGAAGCCGTAGCCGGTCGGGTCGGGCGGGAATCCCTCGCCGAGCCGCAGGTCGAGGCCGGTGAGGTCGGCCACGGCGGCGTCATACTCGACGCGGTTGAGCCGACGAAACGTGGGCGGGCCCGGGTCGGCCACGGAGCAGTCGATCTTGTCGAGCGTCTCGGCGAGGAACCGCACGAGGAGGTCGCGCTCCTCGACGGAGGGCTGCGGCGCCTTCTCGGGGGGCATCTGTCCGGCCTCGACCGCCGCCCGCGCCGACTCCCAGGTGTCGCGGTGGGCGAGGATGCCTCGGGGGTCCTGATCCTGCGCGAGGTCGGTGCCTCCCTTGGCGGACTCGCCCGTGTGGCAGCGGAGGCAGTATTTCCGCACCAGGCCGTGGATGTTGCGGTCCCACGACAGCGGGTCCTTGTCCCTGCCCGGCTGTGCGGCGGCCGGAGCTGCTACGAGGGCGACAAGCAGGCCGGCCACGACGGCGATGGATGGCCTCGCGAGGAGGACGGCGGCGCGTTGTCCGGTGGTGGGAGGCATGGGGGCCGTCGCGTCGAGACTGCGGGACTGTCAGCCCGCGGTGGCCTCGCCGCCGAGGCCGCCGAGCCGGCCGGTGGAGTCGCCGAACCGGTCACGGGCCACGCCGCAGCGGGCGAGCATGTCGACGTAGAGGTTGCAGATCGGCGTCTTGTCCTTGCAGACGACGTGTCGGCCGCCCCGGAGCGTGCCCCCGGCGCCGCCCGCCACGAGGATCGGCAGATCGTCGTGGTTGTGCTTGTTGCCGTCGCTGATGCCCGAGCCGTAGCAGAGCATCACGTTGTCGAGCAGCGTGCCCTCCCCCTCCTCGATCCGCGCCATCCGTTCGAGCATCCGGCCGAAGAGGGCCATGTGGTGGGTGTTGATCCGGGCGAGCTGCGCGTGGTTTTCCGGCTTGCCGCCGTGGTGCGACGAGGAGTGGTGCGCGCCGGGGGCGTCGATCTCCGCGTAGGACCGGCCCGACTTCTCGTAGGAGAACATGAACGTGGCGACGCGGGTCGTGTCGGTCTGGAACGCCAGCGTGAGGATGTCGAGCATCAGGGTGACGTGGTCGGCGTAGACCGACGGGATCCCCTTGCCGTCGGGGATCACCAGCCGCGGCAGCTCGGGCTCGTCGGCGTCGGCGAGCGGGTCGGCGCGGAAGGCGTCTTGGTGGTGGGAATGCCGCGACGACTCGGCCTGGGCGATCCGCCGCTCGATACCGCGGATCCCGTCGAGGTATTCCTCGAGACGCCGCCGGTCGCGGAGGCCGAGCCTCCGCTGCAGCGAGCGGGCCTCCTCACGGACGAGGTCGAGCACGCTCGCCTCGACGGACGGCGCGGCGGTCGTGGCGACGGGCTGCTCATCCCAGCGCGGCCGCCGGAGCGGACGGTCGGAGAAGAGCCGGTCGTAGAGCTGCCGCGGATTGAGCTCGAGGGCCGTGGGCGTGGTGCGGCTCCGCCAGGAGATGTGCGACATGTAGGTGCCGCTGTAGCCGTGGTCGCCGCGGTGGCCGGGATCGATGCCCAGCGAGAGCGAGTCGATCGGCGTGGAGAGGCCGATCTCGGCCGCCGCCACCTGGTCGACCGAGACGCCGCCCACCTCGGGCACCTCGGAATGCTTGCACTTGTGGCCCACGAGGAAGCCGCCGCCGGAGGGTTCGTGGGCGGCGCCGTTGCCGTTGCAGTGGTCGGCGGCGAGGTTGCTCACGACCACGACCCGCGACATGACCGGAGCGAGCGGCTGGAGGATCGGTGGCAGCATGAGCAGCGTGCCCTCGGCCGCCGGCCGCCAGTCGGCCATGTGGATGCCGTTGGGCACGTAGAAGAAGCCCATGCGGACCGGCGGCTTCGCCGTCGCCGCGCCGGCCGCGCCGCGGGCCATGATGTCGAGCCATGGCAGCGCGACCGAGCCGCCGGCCCCGCGCAGCAGGGCCCGGCGGGAGAGGCGGGGTGTCCCGGGCATGGCTCGATCCTCCTGCGGGTGCGATGTCTCGCGGTGCGGCGGCCGTGCGGATGGGCCGGGCCCGATGCCACTAGACAGCCACCCATCGGCGGCCTGCCGCCTGGCTATCGGCCACTTACAGGCCGGCCCACGTGAAAATCCTACCACGCGGCCCGCCGTTCCGCGGCGTCAGGGCCGCGCCGGCGAGGCTGCCGCCGTCGGGACACTGCCTGCGGAGGCGGGCACGCCCTGCGTCGTCGGAGCCGGCGGCCGGTGCCGCGGCAGCATCGCCCGGAAGTCACCGAGGTTCCAAGGCCCCTGGTAGGGCCGGCCCAGATCGACCTCGGCGACGGCGACGGTGCCCCAGGCCTCCCCTTTGGCGATCGGGGTGCCGTTGCGGTCGAACACGGCGGAGATCATCCAGCCGTGCTTCTCGTCCATGAACGTGCTCGACACGACGTAGACGCGGTTCTCGGCGGCCCGCGCCCGGGCCAGGAGCGGGTTGCAGCCCCAGACCGGCCAGGCGATCACCTCGGCGCCGCGGGCCGTGAGCTCGCGGGCTACCTCGGGGAAGAAGCCGTCGTAGCAGACCATCATTCCCACGCGGCCCAGCGCCGTGTCGAAGACCGGATAGTCGTCGCCGGGCGACACTCCGCCGGCCGCCTCCTTCGGTGGCAGGCAGACCTTGCGGTAGCGGCCGATGAGCCGGCCGTCGGGGCCGAGGAGCACGCCCGTGTTGTAGATGAGGTGGCCGTCGCGCTCGTAGATGCTCAGCACGACGTGCAGCGCATGCCGCTTGGCGAGCGCCGCGAAGTGCTCGGTGCTCGGGCCGGGGATCGGCTCGGCCGCCTCGGCGAGGTCGAGCTTCGTGTTGGCGCTGGGCACGGTCTCGCCGAGCACGACGAGGTCGGCCTTCTGCCGCGCCGCCTCGGCGATGAGCGGGTCGAACTCGGCGCGGTTCTCCGCCGGCGATCGGCCCGCCGGCCGGTGGTGGACGGCCGCGAGCCGCACGATCCGCGGCGCCGGCGGGTCGGTGCGCTCGAAACGCGGCTCGCTCCAGGCGACGCGGCCGCCGGGCGCCCACTGCAGGTGCAGCTCGACGATCCCGCGGACGGCCCGCGACGGCGCGCGATACACGCCGCCGACGTCTGTCCAGCCGGCCGCGTCGGTCCCGCCGTCCGTCGGATACTCGGGCTCGGCGCTGGGCATCGGCTGGCTGGGATCGGCGTGCGGCGGCCGGTCGTCGAGCGGCACGATCTTCCCGGCGGCGTCCTCCCAGCGGATGCGGACGAGGCAGCTCTGCCGCGGCAGATCGACGCCCTCGATCCGGCGGGCCACGCTGAAGCGGTACCAGCAGCCCCCCTCGACGGGAAACTCCTTTTCGTACCAGCCATTGAGTCCCGGCCGCGTGTCGTGCTCGAGGACGAGGCACTCGCCGCCATCGCGGCCGCCGGTGGCCTCGACGATGAATCGCGGCCGGATCTCGTCCCGCGGCGCCAGCATCGACCATCCCGAGACTGTTTCCGACGCGCCGCCCGCGCGGTGTTCGGCGGCACCCGCGGCGGGCACGAACATCGCGAGCACGGCCACGACGCGGGGTATGTGCATGAGCAGGTGGCTGGCGTGCATGGCGCGGTCCTGGTGGCCGGGGCGGCAATCGAGGCACGTCGACACAGTCACCATACCATCCTGGACGAGCCTGCGGCTTGCGGCGGACCGCGGACGAACGGCTGCCGCTCCGATTCCACCGCGGCCCGGTGCCTGCGGACGAGGCGGCGCATGTCGTCGACGAATCCGGGCGGCCGCGCGGCAATCCGATTCTGTCTCTCGGCGACGCGATCGTGCACGCGGCAGCCACAGCACGCCGCCGGGTCGGCGCACGATCGGCCACAGGGGCTGCTGCGGCCGGCCGGGCGCCTGGGTGCAGCCAGAGCAGAGCGGCGAATCGTGGCAGCCATAGTTGCTCCAAAAGTCGTTGATGCTCTTGCGGATGCGGCACAGAGCATGAGTGACGAGCGGCATGGCGTGGCTCCGAACAAGTCGAGTGACAAGGCACGTGTAAATGGCGCGAGGCGGACGACTCAGCTTTGCCTCGGAATGAGCCGCCTTCAGGGATGACAGGGCTTTCGGGAGTCGGAGGCTGCCGGGATCCGCGGCGTGCTATGCTGCGGGCCGGCGGCTGCCGTCAGCGGCCGACGGTCGATCTCATGGCATGAGGTTGTGGATCGCTTCGCGAGAGGAACGTTTCGTGAATGAATTCGTCGAGCCGCTCGGCATGCGGGTGCTGATCCGCAAGGACGAGAGCCGCCACACGACCCGCGGCGGCATCGTGCTGCCGGATCAGGCGGAGATTCCCACGATCACCGGCCGGGTCGTCGAGGTGAGCCTGCAGGTCGAGCGCGACGCCGACTTTCCCATCGAGAAGTACGACAAGGTCCTGTTTCATCCGCGGAACTCGATCCCCGTCGACTTCGAGCAGAGCAACCTGCTTTATGTGGTGCCGATCGAAGACGTCGTCGCGGTCTTCCGCAGGCAGGACGACCCGAAGGGGCGGCGCCGCAAGGCCGGGCAGGAGGGCGAGGAGGGTGCGGGCGGCGGGGGCGCATGACCCGCGGCGGCCGCGGCCCGCAGCCGTGGTCGCGCGACCGGGCCATCCCGCACGATCGTCGGCATGCGATACCGTCTCGCCGTTCTCGCCGCGGCACTCCTCTTCTCCACCGGGGGCGCCGTCATCAAGCTGACGACGCTCACGAGCTGGGAGATCGCCGGCCTGCGGTCGCTGGCGGCGGCGGCCGTGCTCTTCATCCTGCTGCCCGAGTCGCGACGGATCACGGCGCCGCGAACCTGGCTGGCGGCCATCGCCTACGCCGCGACGCTCGTGCTCTTCGTGCTGGCCACGAAGCTCACCACCTCGGCCAACGCGATCTTCCTTCAGGCGACCGCTCCCCTGTGGCTCCTGATGCTCGGACCGCCCCTGCTCGGGGAAAGGAATCGGCCGCGCGACATCGCGCTCGGCGCCGCGCTGGCCGCGGGGATGGCCTGCTCGTTCCTCGACCCGTCCGCCGCCACCAGCCTCGCGCCGCGCCCGGCGCTCGGCAACGTGCTGGCCGCCGCGAGCGGCCTCACCTGGGCGGTCACGGTGATCGCGCTGCGGGCTGCGTCGAGGCGGGAGGGGGGGAGCTCGCTGCCGGTCGTGACCGCCGGAAACCTGCTGGCGTTCGCCCTGTCGCTGCCGTTCCTGCTGCCGCTCGAGCCGGTCGGTCGCCACGACCTGCTGGCCATCCTCTATCTCGGCATCTTCCAGGTGGGGATGGCGTACGTGTTCCTGAATTGGGGCATGCGGCACGTGCCGGCGTTCGAATCGGCGGCCCTCGTGCTCGTCGAGCCGGCGATCAACCCGATCTGGACGCTGCTGCTGCTCGGCGAGCGGCCCGGTCCGCTCACGATCGTCGGCGGGCTGCTGATCGTCTCGAGCACGCTGGCCCACGCCGTCGTCCGTCCGCGCACCGCCGCCGCCGATGCCGCGGCCGTGACGCCCGACTGAGACGCCCGACTGAGACGCCCGACTGAGACGCCCGACTGAGACGCCCGACTGAGACGCCCGACTGAGACGCCCGACTGAGACGCTGGTGCGCTGCCGCAGTCAGGCTGCCGCTGTGGCCTGCCGCTCGTGAACCGCCGTCGCCCGGAGCAGGACGCAGCCCTGAAGCACCTCGGGCCTGCCGGGGCTGCCGACCGCGGCGGTGGGGCAGGCGACGAGCCCGGAGAGCCGCGACCACGTCTCGCGCAGGGCGTGCGGGATCGAGCAGGCGCTCACGTTTCCCGTGCGGCGGGTGAGCCCGTTGACCAGCTCGCCGCGGATGCCGAGGCCCTCGAGCTGCATGCCTGTGAACCGCACGATGCCGGAGCCGGCCTGGTGCGGCACCACGAAGTTCACGGCGTCGCCGGCGAGCCCCTTGGCGGTGAGCGCCTTGGCGACCGCGGCCGACATGGCCCGCGGTGCGATCTCCGCGATCGCCATGCCGTCGAGCGCGTAGACCAGCCGGGTGGCGGCGTGCGTCCGTCCGCCGTCCGGGGTCGGCAGGGGCACGCCTGGCCGCACGTGGAAGTCGAACGTGGGCCGCTCGGCCGGCTGCTTCTCGGCGTCGGCGTGGACGATCTCGAAGTGCACCGGGTGCCGGCGGCTGGCGAGCGGCGACACGAGCGTGGCGGTGGCCATGTCGCCGAAGAGCCCGGCGGTCTGGGTGCAGGAGTAGTCGGTGATGCGGCTGATGCGGGTGGCAGCCACGACGAGCAGGTACTCGTCGCGGCCGAGGTCGAGCCACGGCGCCCAGCGTCGGCAGACGAGCGCGAGCGCCCGGCTGTAGCCGCAGCAGAACCAGTTCAGGCCGATGGTGCGGCAGCGCCGCACGCCCAGCCCCCGGGCCAGCTGACGTGCGGCGCGGCTGGGCCGCTCCGTCGCCACCTGCGTCGGGTCGAGATGCCGTCGGGCGACCGAGGCCGGGATGAAGGACGGGGAGACGAAGACGATGCCGCGACAGTCGGCAAGGTCGCAGCCCGTCTCCCGCTGGAGCCGCCGCACGGCATGGAGGCCCATCGTCACCTCGTTGTCGAGCGAGATGCCGCGGGCCTCGATCCCGGTGTGGTGGGCGAACTTGCGCGGCATCGACTCGCCGAACCAGCGGTTCTCGAGCTCCCAGGGCGGCTGGTGCACGGCGATGGCGGAGATGCCCAGGGGGGGGAGGTCGCGTGCGTCCATGAGTGCTCGGCCGTGCTGGCGTGAGGCGGGCGGGGGAAGGGGCGGGGATTCTGGCGATCGGCGGCCGGCGGGGCCAGCGGAGAATCCACCCTGAAAACAAGTCCGCACACAAGTCCGCCATGGGGGGCGGCGGCGTTCGGCTGGTGCCGCCGCGGCGGTCCTGCTAGCGTCCGCCGCTCCGAGCACCGCATGAACGCCCATCGCATGCACGCACCGCCGCATCCCGAACGCCGTCGCGCCCGTCAGCCCGCAGAACGGCGGTCGGCACCGATGCCGCCGCGAGCCGCCGTCGCCGCGATCGTCGTGCTCGCGCTGGCTGCGTCGGGCGGCTGCGGCGTGACGCGGACGAGCGACTCCAAGCGGACGGCCACCGAACAATTGATGACCTCGTCGGCGATCGAGCGGGCCGTGGCCCGGATCGACTCCCGGCCGCTCTCCGGCCGGCGGGTGTTTTTGGACGCGTCGTTCATGGACGACGTGGGCGACGGGAAGTATCTCGTCAGCACGCTGCGGCACCAGCTGCTGGCCAGCGGCTGCCTGCTGGCCGACAAGGCGGAGAACGCCGACGTGATCGTCGAGGCCCGGGCCGGCGCCATCGGCACCGACAGGAGCGACCTCGTGCTCGGCATGCCGGGCACGACGGTGTCGATCAAGGGCAACGAGTTCACGACGCCCGACGTGGCGATCGCGAAGCGCTCGGAGCAACGCGGCGTGGCGAAGGTCAGCCTGCACGCCTACGAGCGGGAGTCGGGACGCGCGGTCTGGCAGAGCGGCATGGAGAACATGGCCAGCCACGTGCGCGACCGGTGGCTGTTTGGCGCCGGCCCCTTCCAGGACGGTGAGATCCACGACGCGCCCGAGTTTGCCGGGCATCGCCTGAAGAAGACGAAGTGGGGCTGGCAGCAGGACGACGAGTACGACACTCCCGACGGCGAGGTCGTCGGCGTCGATCTGTCGCAGCCCTACGTCTATGCCCCTGCGGCGGCGGCTCCGCCCGGTGACCCGGCCCGCACGAGCGAGGCGGTGGCCGACAAGCGGCCGGCGAGCCTGCCGCCGGTGCGGTGACCGCGGGCCGGCCCTGACCGGCGCCGATCGCGCACCCGCCGCGTCGCTGCGCCCCTGGGACGAGACGCGGCGGCAGCGAGTGGCTGCAGGGGAGGATGTCCGCGCCGAGCATCCGGCGATGGGACATGGGCGGCCTCGAACCGCAGCCGGTCGTGAGTTTTTCGTTTTGTGCGACCGGCCACGTTAGGATGCATGAAGGAAGCCTGACGCCCGCGCAGCCGCGAATCCCCCATGAAAGCCCTCCCCCCGCTCGTGCTCGCCGCATGCTTGGCTGTCGCATCGGCAGCGCCTGCCTTCGCCGACGACGTCGGTCGGGCCGGCGTCATCGCCGAGCCGCGCGGGGCGCTCGTGATCATCGGCGGCTCCGAGCGGTTTCGCGACCGTGAGCTCTGGGACGAGATCGTCGCGCTCGCCGGGGGCGACGGCGCGAAGATCGCCATTCTGCCGATGGCGGCCGGCCGAAGGGTGGGAAGGCTCTGCGAGCAGGTCGTGCAGGCGTTTGAACGCAGCGGGGCGGTCGGCCGAGTCGTGCCCGTGGAGTGGGGCGGATCGGATCGCTCCGCGCGGGAGGCCGCGTCCGATCCCGACCTGGTCGACATGATCCGCGGTGCGACGGGCGTCTACTTCGTCGGGGGTTCGCAGGGCCGGATCGTCGACGCGCTGCGGGACGACGACGGCCGCGAGACGCCGATGCTCGCGGCCATCCGCGACCTGTACGCCGACGGCGGTGTGATCGCCGGCACGAGCGCCGGCGCCGCCGTCATGGGGCACGTCATGTACCGCGACGCGCCGATGCCCCTGCAGATCCTGCGGGACGGCGTCCGGATGGGCCGGGAGCTCGATCACGGCCTGGGGTTTCTTGATCCCGACTGGTTCGTCGAGCAGCACTGCCTGGTGCGGGGCCGCTTCGCCCGGGCCCTCGTCGCCATGCGATCGCAGGAGATCCCCTACGGCATCGGCGTCGACGAGAACACGGCCTTCGTCGTGCGCCGCGGCCGCTACGGCACGGTCATCGGCTACAAGGGCGTGCTGATCATGGATGCGTCGTCGGCCGAGGTGGATGAGGATGTGGAGGAGTTCAACCTGAGCAACGTCGTGCTGAGCTATCTTGACCGCGGCGACGCGATCGACCTGCACACGCTCCGGGTGACGCCTGCGGCGGAGAAGATCGACGAGACGCCGCTCGACCCGAATGCCGACGACTTCGCCCCCTACTACGATCACCGCATGGTCTACACCGACGTGCTCGGCAACGCGACGGTGGCCGACCTCATGGGCCGGCTCATCGACAACGAGGAGTCGGAGGCGATCGGCCTGGCGTTCAGCGCCGCCGACGCCCGCGATCAGCCCGCCGAGGGGTTCGAGTTCCGCTTCTACCGTGGGCCCGAAAGCCGTGGCTGGTACACGGAGAGCTTCGGAGGCGAGGACTACACCGTGCTCAACATCCACCTCGACATCCGGCCGATCGCCATCGCCGGGCCGCTCTACACGCGGCGGCCCGCTCGCGAGGTGCCGGGCAGGCGCGGCGACGAGGAGCCTCATGGCGAGGCGGACGATCTGTCCGGCCGCGAGGTGGATGCGGCGCGGGAGTGACGGCCTGCCGCGCCGCGGCCGGAGGCATCCGGCGCGGCTGCGGCAGGCATCGCGTGCCGACCGCGTGAGCTACTTCGACGCGGGCAGTTGGCCGGCCTTGAGCAGGTCGCCGAACGTCTTGCCCGCCACGGCGCTCATCTCGCCCTCGATCTTCACGAGGGCCGCCTTGATGGCGGCCTCGTCCTTGCAGTTCTTGCCGGGCAGGGCCGCTTCCATCGCCATGCCGTAGTTGTTCCGCACCTTCTTGTCGTCGCCGGCGTGGCAGACGCCGCACTTGGTCTGCGCGGCCGCGGTGACGTTGGTGTAGTGGTCGGCGAACGCCTTGAAGTACGGCGGCCGGGCATCGGCGGACCGACCCGCCGCCAGCCAGCACGAGGCCAGCAGCGCCGCTGCGAACACCTTCCCGCCCGAGATCGCGGTCCAACGCATGGCAAGACTCCCTTTTCGAATGAAGCTTGTGGAACGAAGCTTGTGGAATGAAGCTCGTGAATTGAAGCGTGGGGATGAAACAATTGAACCAGGAAGGGAACAGTCGAACACGCCCCGGAAACCTCGTCAACTCGGCCGGCCGCCCCGTCCGCAGCGGCGGCCCGCTGGTACGATGCCCCTCATGCGCACGATCACCCTGTCGAAAGCATCCGGATTCGTGCCGTCGCAGTCGAGCCGGCTGCGGCGGACCTGGCTCGTGGCGGCGATCCTCGCCGCCGCCATGCTCGCTCCGGCTCCGGCCGGAGCGAGCATGGCTTCCCCCGGCTACGCCACGCCCGTCGACGTCGCCGTGTCGGAGGACGGCCGCTGGCTCGTCGTGGTGAACGCCGCGGGAACGGCCGCGCTCGTCGATCGTCAGACGGCCGCAAGGGTGGATGAGATCGACGTCGGTCCGCGGCCCGTGGCAGTGGTGCGGCGGCATGGTGGCAGCTTCCTCGTGGCGACGCTCGAAGGGGGCTGCCTCGTGGCGGTCGACGTGGTGGAGGGACGGCTCGTCGAGACCGCGCGGGTGCAGCTCGGCGGCGAGCCGCGGGGCATCGCCGTGAGCGCCGACGCGCACACCGCCTTCGTGTCGCTCTCTGCGGCGGACCGCGTGGCGATCGTCGCCGTCGATCCGATCGCTGCGGTCCGCGTGACGGGGTTCATCGAGGTCGGCCGGCGGCCGGCGGGCATCGCCGTGTCGGGCGACGGCCGGCTGCTCGGCGTGGCCTGTGCCGCTCCGTTGGAACTGGTGCTCGCCGAGACCGCGACGGGCGCGGTCCGATCGCGGCATCGCTTCCAGGGGTTCAACCCGGGTCGGCTCGCCTTCGGACCGCACGACGGCGACCTCCATTTCACGTTCACGTACGACGGCGGCAGCCATCCGTCCCGGGGCAACATCCGCCAGGGCTGGGTGACCGGCAGCCGGCTGGGCCGCCTGCGGATCGCGACGGGCGCGCTCGAGGGACTGACCCTCGACGTCTCGGGCCGCGCGGTGGGCGACGTGTTCGGGATCGCCGTCGCAGCGGCCGGCCGGCTGCTCGTCACTGCCGGCGGCACACACGAACTGCTCGTGCTCTCCGGCGACGAGCTGCCGTGGACACAGATCAGCGGCTCGGAGCTGATGAACGAGGCGCTGGCCGCCGATCCGCGGCGGTTTCGCCGGCTCGACCTCGGCGGCAGGCCGCTGGGGCTGTGCCTGGCGCCGGACGGCCGCACGGCCTTCGTCGCCGACGGCCTGCTCGACGTCGTCCATGAGATCGGTCTCGGCGATGAGACCGGCTCCGCCGGGCCGGGAGTGCTGCGGACGTATTCCGTCGCTCCCGACGCCATGCCCTCCGCCGCCCAGCGGCTCGCCCGCGCCGGCGAGGCGATCTTCCACGATGCCCGCCGCAGCCTCGACCAGTGGTACAGCTGCCACACGTGCCACTACGAGGGAGGCGGCAACACCGTGACGTTCGACACGCTCAACGACGGCTCGGCCGGCACCTACAAGACGGTGCTGCCGCTGTGGAGCCTGGCCCGCACGGGGCCGTGGACCTGGCACGGCTGGCAGGGCGACCTCACGGCGGCGCTCGAGAAGTCGCTCATCGACTCGATGCAGGGGCCGCGGCCGAGTCGGGAGGATCTCGTCGCGCTCGCCGCGTTCCTCGAATCGCTCACGCCGCCGCCGAGCCCGTTCGTCGCCGCCGACGGCGGCGTGTCGGCGGCGGCCGAGCGGGGCCGGGCGCTGTTCGCGAGCCCGCGGGCGGCCTGCACCTCGTGCCACGCCGGGCCCGACTTCACGACGCCCGAGCTGCACGACGTGGGTCTCGCCGGGCCCGACGACCGTTGGCGGGAGTTCAGCCCGCCCACGCTCCGCGGCCTGCACCGCAAGACGCTCTACCTGCACGACGGCCGCACGAAGTCACTGACGAAGCTGCTGGCGGGGCCGCACGGGCCGGCCGCGGTGCGCGGGCTCGAGCCGCTGTCGCCGGGCGAGATCGACGACCTCGTCGCCTACCTGCTGTCGCTGTAGGCGGTGTCGCTGCGAGCGAGCAGGATCCTCCGTGGGGCCTTGCCGCGACCGCGTCGTAGGCACGGGCCCGATGCTTCCGGGGCGCAGACGCCGTCCGTGCCGCGGTTGCGAACGTGGTCGCGGCGGTCCTATCGTGATGGGCCCGGGGGGAAGCACGTGCTTCCGATGCAATGCCCGGCCCGATGCTGGAGGCCTCGAATGTCGGCGAGACGTTGGATCGCGATGATCGTGGCGGCTGCGGCCGTCGCGTCCCCGGCCGCCACGTCCGTGGCCGCCGGGGCGGAGCCGGTGCCTGCACGGAAGGCGTCGGCGCCCGGGACGGTGGCAGTGGTGTTCGTCGGCGACATCATGCTCGACAACGGGCCCGGCCACGCCATCGCGTCGGGACGCGACCCGTTCGCGGACTGCGCCGACCTGCTGCTCGACGCCGACTTCACCGTCGGCAACCTCGAGTGCGTGCTGGGGAAGGGGGGCAGGCAGGTGCTCAAGGAATACTGCTTCCGGGCTGCCGAGGATGCGGAGCAGTCGTTGAAGCGCTATTTTTCTGCGCTCGCGGTCGCCAACAACCACGCCCTTGACTTTGGCGCCGACGGGCTCGTCGAGTGCCTGCGGATCCTCGCCGCGGAGGGGATCCTGCAGGTGGGCGGCGGCAAGACCTTGGCCGAGGCCCGCCGGCCGCTCGTGCTCGAGAAGGACGGGATCAGGATCGCGATCGTCGCGGCCAACGGCTTCCAGGCGGAGGAGTCGGCCGCCGGCGCGGCGGCGCCGGGCGTCGCGCCGTTGGAGGCGGGAGCGATCCTCGCCGACATCGCGGCGGCGCGGCAGCAGGCCGATTTCGTGGTGCCGTTCCTGCACTGGGGGCCGGAGCTCGTCGCCCAGCCGCGCGAGGCCGATCGCACGCTCGCCCGAAAGATGGTCGACGCGGGAGCTGCGGCCGTGATCGGCGGGCATCCGCACGTCACGCAGACGGTCGACGTGCACGGGGCCGCGCCGATCGTCTACAGCCTCGGCAACTTCGTCTTCGACTACTACCCCGTCGATCCGCCCCGCTGGACGGGCTGGGTGGCGAGGCTCTCGTTCACGAAGGGCAGGCCCGTGGGGCTCGAGACGAAGGCGGTCGTGCTCGACGCCGCCGGCCTGCCGCGGCCCGCGCGGGAGCAGGACTGACGTTCGGGGGCGGCGCTGCTGCGGCCCGCCTACTGCACGCGGACGAGCTTCATGATGCGGCCGGCGACGTTCCAATCCTGCACGTAGAGATTGCCGGCGGCGTCCCACGAGGAGCCGTGCGTGCCGCTGAAGATTCCCTCGACCCATTGATCCTGGGGGATGTTGAAGTTGGCCCGCTTGGCGGGATCGGGATTGTGTCCCAGCACCGCGATGATCGTGTTGCTCTTGTCGAGGATGACGACGCGGCCGTGGAGATCGGGGACCGACACGAAGTCGCCCTGCACGGAGGCCGACGTCGGCATCCCCAGCCCGGTGACGACCTCGTCGATGTAGTTGCCGTCGAGGTCGTAGTGCAGCAGGCGGCCCTTGGGCTCGTGGTTGCGATCGCAGATGAGCAGCCGCGGCGGGTCGTACCGTGTGTCGAGGGTCATGCCGTGGGCGGTGTTGAACTCCTTCAGCCCGTTGCCCTTGGTGCCGAAGTGCTTGAGATACTTGCCGGTCTTGTCGAACGTGAAGACGTGGTTGCTGGCGTAGCCGTCCGACAGGAAGATGTCACCATTGGGGGCGACGGTGATCGCGGTCGGGGCCCACTTCGTGAGCGTGAGCCCCGACTTCTCGGGAATTCCCAGCGTGAGGACGACGGCGCCGGTGGCGGCGTTGATCTTGATCCCCTCACCGGCGACGTTGCGGGCGCCGTACAGGAATTCGTCCGGCCCCTCGGCGCGGATCTCGATGTCGTGCCAGCCCGTGTACTTGTCGCCGAGAAAGCGGCGGGCCAGTGTGCCGTCGGGGGTGAAGACGAAAATGCCGAGGTTGGAGCTCGTGTAGACGTTTCCAGCCTTGTCGACGACGACGCCGCCGTGCGTCGGGCCGATCTGCGACCTGCCGTCGTCACCGAGGCCCCATCCCGGGACGGTGTCGAAGGTCATCCCCCCCGCCCCCATGCGGACGGGCCGGGATGGTTCGGCGGCCGTGGTCCTTGTCGCCATGCCGACCGCGATCACCACCGCCGCGAGGCAGAATCTGAGAACCATGGCTGCAGGCTCCATCAAGAGAGAAGGACGTGGGCGAACGCGTCGACGAACAGCGACGACGTGAAGACCGTCGTGGGTCGAGAGGATATCCCGCCCGGCGGCACGTTCGCAACGACCGGTCGACGAGTCAGCCGGCCGTCGCCGTCGGGATGGCGACCGACCGTCGCCGTTGGGACAGCCGACCGGCCTCACCCGCGGGCGAGGTGACCCGGGAGGTCGGCCACGCGTTCGCATCCCAGCTGCTCCATCACCTGCGTGAGCTGCCGGTGGATCATCTCGGCCACGTGCTCGCCGCCGCGGTCGCCGAGCGCCGCCGCGCCGTACATGAACGCCCGGCCCAGGAACGTGAACTTCGCGCCGCTCGCCAGCGCCCTCGCGATATCGGGTCCGGACCGCACGCCGCTGTCGATCATCACCTCCATCCGTTTCCCCACCGCGGCGACGATCGCAGGCAGGGCGCGGATCGTCGACTGCCCGGCGTCGAGCTGCCGGCCGCCGTGGTTGGAGACGATGATCCCGTCGAGTCCGCGGGCGGCCGCCTCCTCCGCATCCTCCGGGGTCGCCACGCCCTTGAGGACGAGCCGCCCCTTCCAGCGGTCGCGGATCCGCGCCAGGTCGTCGCCGGTGAGCCGTCCTGTGAACGTGCGGTTCATGAAGTCCGCCAACTGCCGCAGGTCGATGTTCGGAGGCAGGTAGGGCTTCAGGGTGGCGAACCTGGGCTTTCCGCGGCGGAGCATGGCCGCACCCCAGGCCGGGCGGGCGAGCATCTGCATCACGGTGCGGACGCCGATGTGGGGCGGCACGGCGAAGCGGTTGCGGATGTCGCGCGGCCGGTAGCCGAACACCGGCACGTCTGCCAGGAGCACGAGCACCGAGCAGCCGGAGTTTTCCACCCGGGCGATGAGGTTCTCGCGCAGCCCCGGGTCGTAGGGAACGTAGAACTGGAACCAGTGGCTGCCGCCGGTGATCCGCCCGATCGTCTCCGGATCGGCCGTCGTCGTGGTGCTGAGGATGAAGGGGAGCCCGCGGGCCGTCGCCGCGGCCGCGAGGGCCTCGCATGCGCCGGGCCAGATGAGCCCCTGGAGGCCCACCGGGCAGACGCCGAACGGCGCGGCCCACGTCCGGCCGAAGAGCTCCGTCTCCAGCGACACCGTGCCACGCGGGCGCAGGTAGCGCGGCAGGAGTTCGACGGAGCGGAAGTCCTCGACGTTCCGCCGGAGGTTGACGTCGTCGTTGCAGCCGCCGTCGAGAAAGTCGAAGACGAAGCCCGGGATCCGTCGCCGTGCGGTTGCCCGGAGGTCGTCGGCGGTCGGATGGCGGTGGTCGAAGAAGTGGGGCATGGGTGTCGAAGGATGGCGACGCTGCGGGGACGCGGACGGCCATCCGCTGCCCGGCCACGGCCCCGCGCCAGCGAGGCTCACTATACTGCGGGCCGGTCGAGCCCGACACGTTCATGACCGTCGGCGTCTCCCGGTCGGCATTCGGATGGCGAGTTCCCGGCTGCCAGCCGGGCGGGGCCGCGCGGTCGTCGCGCCAGTCTCCCGAACTCTGCCCGGAGTTTCTCGTCCGGCGCCCGCGCCGTGGGCTGACCGATCTTTCTCCGTGCTTTCTCCGTGGACGGTCCGGACGAGGGGGCGTCATGATACGGACGCCCAACACGCATCACGTCGTTCACCGTGGGCGGGGGCTCGGTATCGCGTGTCAACGGGGGAGCGATCATGAACAGGCAGGAAAGCACCGTATTTTCGTTCGACGGCCAGGACTTCGTTCGCATGCATACCACGCTCCTGACGGAAGCGGGAACATCTGCAGTCGGCACCACGCTCGCGCGCGACAATCCCGGCTACGCGGCCTTGATCCACAAGCGGTCGCATACGGGCGAAGTGACGCTGTTCGGGCATCGATGCGACGCCAACTACGCGCCGCTCATCGACCAGGACGGCCGCATGACCGGGGCACTGATGGTGTGTCTGCGGAAGTGACTCACAGCGAGGAAGGAAAACATGCCACGCGGAGAGAATGAGCAGGCCACGCAGGCCGCCCCGAACGACCGGGGGGGCGGGCACACGGCCCCGCCCATCGCGATCCTGGTCAATGGTGCGAGTTCCTCCGGAAAGACGACGTTCTGTCGCGCCCTGCAGGAGCGACTCACGCAGCTCGCGGATGGCAACCCCGATGCGGCGTTCGCTCGTGTGGCGTTCGACGACGTCGGCCTCTTGATGTCGGAGCAGCTCTACCCGATCAGTTTCGTGAAGCTCAGGGGCGGAGATCTTTCGCGGCTCGTGTCTCGCACACCCCACGACGGCCGGGCCGGCTGGGAATACGTCGACGAGAGCAACGCCGCAGGAAAACATGGGGGAGGCCCGCGCCTCCGGCTGGTTCTCAACCCTCACGGCCACCGGCTGCTCTCAGGAGTGCACAGGAGCTGGGCCGCGCATCTCGAGCTTGGCACGCACCTGATCATCGACCACTTCCTGCAGGATGCAGCGTGGCGCGACGACGTGCTCGACGTCCTGCGGGCCGCCGGGGCGAAGGTGTTTTGCGTCGGCGTGTTGTGCTCGCTTGAGGAATTGGAGCGGCGGGAATCCTCGCGAGGCGATGGCGGGTTCGAGGGCAGGCCGGCCGGACTGGCCCGTCGCAGCGACGAGCTCTGCCACTCTCACCAGGTCGAGTACGACGTGACCGTGACGACCGATCGACAGACGACGGCGGAGTCGATCGAGACCGTGGTGGCGGCACTGCGGGACGCCGGACTTGTGAGTGCCTGACACGGGCCAGACGGCTCCGAGGCGTTCACGCACTTCGAGGCATGCCCGAAGGCTGGTGCGATCGGGTGGCCGCCGGGAGATCGGCCGCAGGCAGCCTCAAAACGGCACGTCGTCGTCACCGGCCTCGGCAAAGGCATCGTTCGGGTCGCTGGTGTCGTCCGCAGCCTCGTCCGACGCGTTGTCGGGCCGGCCGCTCCCGGACAGCCGTGTGAACGAGAGGCCCTCGGCGCTCAGGAAAAATTTGACCTCGCTGGCCGCATCCCGCTGCCAGCGGCGGCCGCTCAGGCGGTAGGTCACCTCGATGTCGTCTCCCACGGTGAGGTCGTCCACGGCGTCGCAGCCGTCCTTCACGAACTCGACGGGAACGAAGTTCGTGAACGTGCCCTTGGACTGCTCGAGCACCACCAGTCGTTTGCGAAACCCCTTCTGCCCGAAGGTCTTGGTCTCCTCGATCAGGTGGACGACACCGCGGACGGTCGGGTCTTTCATGGAGTATCAGCCTGTGGTTTTCTGTGGTCGGGGTCCAGCACCGCTCCTCGGCGGGCTGTCGGCACGAAAGCGTATCACACGCAGCCGCGATGTGGATGACGCCGCGCGCAGCCGATACGTCGTGGCGGCTCGTCCCCCGCTCTTGTCGACTCGAGCGATCCACACTCTGATGGCGGCCTGCCGCGGTCGCCTCTCCACGCCCCTGCAGACAGCAGCAGCTCGCTCATGCAGCTCCCCACACCACACGCCGCGTTTCCCGGTGGACTCTGGCCGGCTGTGCCGCAAACGCAGGCAGCGGCGCTGCTCGCTGTCGTCGAGCAGCTCTCCCGATCACAATATCTCTCCGCAGAGGCACTCGCCGCCGCCCGGCGACCGCAGGTCGAGGCCCTGATCGATCATGCGGCCGCACATGTCCCGTTCTGGCGGGAGCGGCTTGCCGCCGCGGGCCTCGATCCGGAGTCGCGGCGGCAGGCCGCGCCCGACGCGGCGGAATGGGAGAGACGCTGGGCGTCGCTGCCGATCCTCACGCGGGCCGATGTCCAGTCGCTGGGAAACGCGCTCCACGCCCGACAGTTACCGGCAGGGCATGGGGGCGTCGGAGAGATCCTGACCTCCGGATCCTCCGGGCGACCGGTGCGGATCATTCGCAGCACGCTCGACTACTTCTACTGGCAGGCATTCCAGCTGCGCGAGCACATCTGGCGGGGACGCGACCTGTCGGGGAGCTTTCTGTCGATTCTCCGCAACGAACAGCGGGCCGTTCTCGACGACACAGTCCACCTGCAGCGCAACAAGAACTGGGGGACGCCGGTCGCGACGGTCTGGCCCACGGGCCCGAGCTATCTGCTCGACTATCGCGCACCCATCTCCGCCCTGATCGAGACGCTCCGCGACATCGCGCCGGACTATGTCTGCACGTTTCCCTCATTGCTCCTGGAAATCCTGCGCCGCGCCCGGCAGGACCGGATCCGGCTCCCGGCGCTGAAGGAAGCCGTCGTGGTGGGCGAGGCGAGTCCGCCGGAGCTCTCCGCACTCTGCCGCGAGGTCTGGGACGCGCCGCTCTCCAGCACCTACACCGCCGGCGAGGCGGGCGCCATCGCCTATCAGTGCCTGGAAGAGAGCCGCTGGCACATCCAGGCGGAGAAATCGATCGTCGAGGTGCTCGACCCCGCCGGTCGGCCGTGCGCCGCCGGCGAGACAGGAAACGTGGTTCTCACGCCACTGCACAATTTCGCCATGCCACTCCTGCGGTATGACATCGGCGACCTCGCCACGGTGGGCGACGGCCGCTGCGGCTGCGGCCGCCTGCTGCCGGTCCTGGATGCCATTCCCGGCCGGGCCCGCGACCTGCTCATGCTGCCGTCGGGTGACCTCCGTCCGCCCTACTACGGCCACCGGGCCGTGATGCAGGTCCGGGCGATCCTCCAGCACCAGGTCGTCCAGACCGCCCCCGATCAGGTCTGTTTCCGGCTGGTGGTGGCCCGTCCACTGAGGCCTGCGGAGGAGCAGCACGTGATCGCGGTCGCCACGGAGGCGCTCGGTGGCTGCCTGCGGGTGAGCATCGAATACGTGACCGAGATCACCCGCGGTCCGCACGGAAAATTCGCCGAGTTTCAACGGCTCTTTACGCTGCCGACCCAATAAGCCGTGCTGCCGGGCAAAGCAGCCGCACTGGAAAAGCCGTGGTGGCGAGTCGCGGCAGGGTCACCGCGCGGGTGCTGTCGACAGAAACTTCGTGACTCTGCGGCCGATCAGCACCGCAGCCAGGCCGCAGCCCAGCAGCACTCCCGCCGAGGGTTCGGGCACCACGGCAAACTGGAACTCTGTGCCGATGGGGAGCGTGAGCGATGGCTCGGGGGCCGGGTTGGGTTGCACGAACGTGAACCGCAGGCCTTTGATGTCGCGTGGCGAGAAGTCGGTGAATGTGTTGCTGGTGATGTCGACAAGCGGCTTCGTCTCGAAAAAATCGGGGATGAATGACTCGAAGAACAGGTCCACGATCGTGTCGTCTGTGCCGATCGCCTGGATCGTGAAAGACGGTCCCTCCCCCGTATACACCGAGCCGTCGCTGATCGACACGAGGTCGGTCGCATTCTCCACCGGAGTGAAGAGCACGTCGTACGACAACGGCGTCGGGCCGTACTGCTGCGTCGTCGTCACGGTGACGATGCCCGCCATGGCAGCTCCTGCGCCCGCGCCGGAGACGGCTGCGAGCAGCCCTGCCGCCGCATTCGTGACACGCTTTGCGTCTCTCTGGCTGGAGAGCACATCATCCACGCATGCTGCTATGCACACCTCCTCCTCGGGAGTCTGGAGATTAGGTCCGTGACCGGTGCATGGCAAACAATCGACCGGATTCCGGGGAAAAGCAGGACTTTCAAGGGGAATGCCGGGGGCATGCCCCCCGAACCCGATCGATTCCTGGCGGTCGAAAAGCATCTCATGAACACCGACGTCGTCAGGTCATCCCCGAGCACCGGTGCAACGACGTCGCCGAACGGCGCCATGATCCGATTCGGCCAGGCCGCGTCGAACTCGAGTCCCGTGACGCTCGTCATGATGTCGAGTGTGGCCCGCACGTGTCCGTGGGCGGCTCGTCCCGCGGCCAAAAAGGGACGCAGCTCTTTTCAAAGTTCCAAGGGTAGACTAGCGGCAGGAGTGCCGAAATGATCGATCCCGCAGCCAGCCCGCTCTCAGCCCGCGACCGCGCGCAGCGGGCCCGGGCACTCCGGATGAGTCCCGCGGAGCGGCTCGCGGCGATGCGGCGGCTGTTGGCGCAGTCGCGGGCGATCCTCGAGCGGCATCCTCAGGGCCTCGCCCATTTTCGTCGCCGCAACTTCGCGGCGAGATCAATCGGCCGGAAAGCCGAGGCGAACGCCGATGACTCCTGAGTTCCACGTCTTCGACGTGCTTCAGCGGCATGGCGTGCCGTTCGTCGTGGTGGGCGGCCATGCCGTCAATTTCCATGGCTTCATCCGTGCGACCGAAGATACCGACGTGTTATGGATCCGTTCGCCCGCCGCCGAGGCGAGCCTGCTGAAGGCGCTCGAAGAGATCGCTGCGCACTCCATCGGCAACGAGATCGATCCAGCGACCGGCATCGAACGCACGCATCCGGTCACTGCGTCGTTTATCCGCGCCGAACGGCTGATGATGCTCTGTACGACGGCGGGCTTTCTCGATCTGTTCGACTACGTCCCCGGATATCCCGACGTGCCGGTGGCGGCCGTCTGGGAGACGGGCGTGGAGCTCGACGACATCCGATTCGCGTCGCTCGAGTGGCTGCGAAAGCTCAAGCAGGCGGCAGGGCGACCGAAAGACCTGCTCGACCTGGAAAACCTGCCCGCCGGCGAGTGATCGGATTGGCTCTCGAGTGCAGGACTTCCTCGACGCCGATGCCGCCGCCGACATGCTCGCCTGAGAGGGCGGCTGTTTTTCGGTGGACGCGCGCGTCTGCATCTCGCTCATCGACCGTGATGTGCCGTTTCAAAGCACGCAGGTCACTTTTCCAGGTCTTGGCGGGGATCATCATCCGGGTCGGGACGGCGGCGGACGTCAGGATGTCTGCGCTGCGACTGACCAGGTGACCGCACGACGATCAGCCGAGTGCCTCGAGGTCGGCGAGGTCCTTGAGCCGCCCCGCCGCCCGCTTCGCCGTGCGCATGTCGTCGAGCCCGAGTACCGGTGCGACGACGTCGCCGAACGTCGCCATGATCCGATTCGGCCAGGCCGCGTCGAAGTCGAGTCCCGTGACGCTCGTCATGATGTCGATACGACTCGGCGGCACGCCAATCTGATAGAGCACCTGCGGCTCGGCAAAATCGCCGGGCTTCATCTTGGAAAGCGGTGCGCGAAACCGTTGCAAGGCCCGCCACGTGCGGCCGGCGTTCTCCCCCGTGGGTTTCACCCAGATGTCGATGTCGAGCGTGGCCCGCACGTGCCCGTGGGCTGCCAATGCATGGGCGCCGATGACGAGGTGATCAACCCCCTCGTCGCGAAAGGCTTTCAGAATCTCGACGAAATGCGGATTCATCCAGTTCCCTTCCACTCAGGGCCCAAGCCTGCTTGGTCGCCTCCCAGCAGAGGGCGATCCGCTCTGACGGCGTGAGTGCGGAGTAGTCGGCTTTGGGCTGCGGATCACCGACCCGGCCAACCCAGACGGGCCACGACGAACGGTCGTCCCTGTGTGGGGGATCGCTCTCCCGCGTCGAAGTGGTCGACTGAGGCGTCGAGGACATCGATTCTCGCATGACAACAGTATACATCGACGTACATCGCCTGGATAACTGCCGTTCGCGGCGGATTGACCTGCCCCCCTTAAACAAGGCCACTCCGGGAGCGAGAATCCTGGGTGGTGACCCCCTCCCCAAATCTTGATCCAGGTCTTGTGAGAGAATCCTCGTGCCCCTATTGGGGCTTGAAAGGGTTCTCTGATGAAGAAGCGACGCAGTGCA